>Ga0123340_1001050_pt1 | contig 21817 bp, 10 predicted proteins | sample SirMexnodulemix_FD_89961 | JGI IMG/M metagenome (GOLD analysis project Ga0123340, IMG submission 89961) | Root nodule microbial communities of legume samples collected from Mexico - Siratro Mexico nodule mix | ecosystem: Host-associated > Plants > Roots > Nodule | place: Mexico: Nepantla...
CTTTTAGATTGTATAATCTTGAAATGCGTAAATAAATAATCAGATCAGAAAAAAATAGTTAGAAAAAAATAAATGAAATAGAATATTTAGTTATTTTGTACGTTGAAAATGATTGATGAAAAAAATATTTTAAAATTATGTAATTTGAATTGTTTGATAAAAAATAAAAAATAAATATAAAACAAAAATAGTATCGTGAATTTTGTATTTTATTTATTCTTTTATATTTTTCTTCAATCACTCTTCCTCTTCCATCTCTATCATTCTCACTATCAAACAAAGTGAGAAAAAAAATTGTTGATAAACTAAATAAATAACTTGTATACATTTTTATTACATATATTGTCAGCACTGTGACAGTATACCTATTCTTTTTCTACTATGCAAGTAGCACCAATTACGTATAGTTGTCCATCACAATTAATTTGACAAGCTGGTGAGGGGGAGACAGAGGCATGTACAAATGGGGAGGTTTTTTCAATTTATTATTTTCATTTATTTCTTTATTGGATGCTTCTCTTGTAGGCCATAACCATTCTCATCATGTGATAATTATTTCCATGAATTAAGCATCAACATCTATCTTTCATTTCTTCTACCATCATTTTTCTCCATCTTTGAGGCAAACAGATTACTATGTCTGTGCCATGTCTCATGCTACCCTCCAACTCCTACCATTCACACCACCTAATACCTTTATTATTCTTGGAGTTATTCATCTAGCTAATCACATCTATAACCTTAGACTAACTTCACACATTTCTCTAATTTCAAAAGCTTTATGACACTGAGATTTAGACGTGTTAACAAAATAAATTTTTATAATGACGGAAAATAAAATTATATGAAATTATACGCCGACAATGTAAGATCGCTTTATATCATAATTTAATTTCAAGCATGTATGATAGTTTTGTTAATTTTTATGGTAATTATTTTGAAAGTCACTCTACTTATCTGCTTATCTGAAACTGAATGACAATGTAAAAGTATTTTATACTTTCAACTATTAAACTTTAAAAATCTATAACCTTTTATATAGTTTCTTAAGAATATTATTTAATGCTTGAACTTCTAACTTTTGAATTTTTTATTTCATCTCAATATTTCATCATTATTTCTTTTATATTATTCTACATTTATAAACTAATTTGACAGTTTGATCTACTGTAAGCTTTAATTAAATAAATTCGTTCAGGTCTAAATATATATTTAATCCCTGTAAAATAAACAAAGTTTATCTTTCATCTTTATAACACCCTTCGTATAATATATGATGATAATTCTATTTTTAATGACTCGTTTCTAAGAATTTTGCAATGAGATATAAAAATTGAACTGATATTAGTAAAATCAAATGATACTAACTTTTTAATTACTGCAAAATTAACTAGTTATTTTTTTATTTAGAAGAATAAAAAGAGAAAATAAATATTGGAATGTAATTACTTCTCTGAAAAATAGGCTGGTAGGCCACACAGAATACCAGAAGTTCATATGCAGTAGATAAAGAGTTGGAGGAGATTTGAGATGAGAATGAAATTATATATATATGTATAGATCATGGGTGAGGTTTGGATCAGTGACCAAGCAAGTTGCACAAGTGGTATTAAGCTTATGTCAACCTCTATTGGATTAAGACAGATGCAATCGGTTAAAAACAAAACGAATATGAAGACATATATGGCCATTCTATAGTACTATATTTCCTTTTCCAATTCTCCCTGAGAGATTGCATTACCTCCTTGTCCCTTTCCTTTCATCGGTTTTTCCTACCAAACAAATCATGACCATCATTTTGTCCCTCTCTTTTCTCCTTCTATGTATGCTACCAAATAGAAGAAGAAAGAAGCTTGGGATGCAAAAATCACGAGTTCAAAAGGACACGGCTAAAAGAAATATTGATGTAATTAAATTTGAGGGTTTAAACTTATAAAAAAAACAAATATGTACACTGTCAAATATATACAAGGTCATTTAGTTACCCTCAAATTACCACACTTTTCATATGAATGATTCAGCAGCCAAATATTTGAACACATACAAACACTGTATTTCATTATTTTAACCTTTTTTTATGCTGTGACATCGAGATGACTGAATAGTAGTATATAGACGTAGTTGGATGGATCATATACGTACACATGAAAACAAAGTTATGAGCTAGTAACAGGGCTCAAATAATCGTAGGGTATTTTGAAAGAATGGTAAGCGAGATTACACAAGTTTATCACTATATTATTGTTAAGTAAACAAACAAATATTATTGTTAAGTAAACAAACAATTACACGGATTATTTTGAATTTGTTTATTTGTAAGTGGTATTATTGTGAAAGTTAAATTTGTTTTGAAGATTTTGTTGCTGGGTGGGTGACAGTAGAAAAGGAGGGAGTTAGCGCAAATGATAATAAATTGTTGTGTCGACAATAAAGGAGTGCAATTGTTTCACTTCTTTAAAGAGACCAAGTTTGTCATGAAACGGTCCCCGAGTTGCTGGGTCTTTCTCTTAGTTTCATTTCCCAAGAAACATCAGATACTCTACATTTACTCTCTCTCTCTCCAAATGCTTTTCAATTTCAAATGCTAAAAGATCTCGTCTCACTATTACTACAGTGACTCCAGGAAAAGGCTTATGAACCTGATATTGCTGATCCAACCTTTTCCGGAGATGGCTTCTGAATTTTCAACAGCTTTAGAAGCTCCATAAATACATTACACTAAAACACACATATCAGACTCTTAATAATAGAATAGAAGAGAACTTGTATTTTCTCTTTCTTCCAGGTTTAGTTTGCATCAGCTTAGTTATGCATGCAGCTAGATACACACATCTGGATCGTCATGATCATGGAAGCTCGTCATAGATCATAATCATATATCTGTTCTCTACCTAGCTAGCAAGAGTCACAGACTCAGACACCAGAATCTCTAGCTTGCTAGCTTCTCCTGATTCTCACTTCTTCTCGTTAACTGTTCCAGCACTTCTCTTCTCTTCTTTCATTCATTACTCTTTCACATTCAGCATATGCTTCTCAGCAACTTCAGTGGCTAGTGAGCGCATGCCTTCAACACTCGTCACTGTCATTTCACTACACAACAAAACTATAATAAATTCAACACTGCATCATGTTTCAAAAGCTCACATCACACACATTAATATATTACAATGGTGAGTATTCATTTGAAGGAGTACATGCATATGTAAGTGTTATTATAATTAAATTTAATAGCTTATTAAATATCTATTTATTACTTGCTTTACTGGGTAACTGTTAATTTACCTGAAGTACATTCATTCAGATGTTGATGAAAATGATGGCAAGCCTTTTTCCCAAGTAAATTATGAAGTTCCCTTCCCTATAATTTTCACCGGCCTGAAAACAGGTTAATTGACAAAAAGCTGAAACATTATTCAAATCTGAAAGGACTTCAGAAGAGGGATGCTATGGTTTGAAACTCTAGAAAGACCTAAGAGGTATAGCAGCTAGTTGCAGATAAAGAAAGAATTTCACATCTGATAGGTTTTCACTGTTGATGCTTTCATTCACCTTTCTTGTCCACGTGAAATAAACATTCCCGCAGGTGTGAGGGCCTTGGATTAGCCAACTTATTTGTTAATATATTCTTATCTTTCTGAAATGTTAATATAGAATTAGTACACCGGAAAACTAGACAGATTTGCTTTGTGGCTACATGCCTCTTTCTGTGAGTAAACGTGAGAGAGAGAAAATAAACAAAAACAAGAAATCTATTTGAAAAGATAACCATTTATTTAAGAAAACATTACTTTATATTAATAGATTTTCAAATATGGATTGATTCTTCATGGATCAAAATGCTTTCAAATTAATCTGAACAGAAACAAACTCAAAGTGGTTTTTAAAACCATGTAAGTAGACAAATTGATTAACCCATCACAGAAGCTTGATTTGGTAGAATCTAACATATTCACATACCTACAAAAGTTAAGACAACGAAAAATACAACCTTTATAAAGATTTACAGGTAAAACAAAACAAGATGGCTAGCCAGTTGAAAATTCTGACCCTGCAAAAAAAAGCTGTAAAAGGGCATTATTCATTGTTACAATTTGAGAGAAAGATGAAAGGAAGAGAAAGCCTTACCATGGGACATGCAAAATATGAAGATTGCGAGAAAGAAAATAGCAAAAGTTGGGTGGGGGGAATGAAGCCTGGTCCGAGAATCATTTTGGTGTTAGAGGGTAAATTTCCATTGGAAACTTTCACCGAAAGAGTTGATCTCAGAACTCTCCTCCTCCATGACCTCGAGCCAGACAACATTCCTCTCAACCTCACCTTTGCAAGGAACGAACAAAATCTCAGGCACAAACACAAAAACAGGAAATATGTGCGGAGCCTCCAAAAGAAAGCACCACCTAGCTACGTATACATCTTGTGTTTGAAGTAGTTGATGATTAGAAAGTAGAAACTGATCCATGAAGGAAGTACTTTTGGGGGGAATGAAGCCTGGTCCGAAGCCTTATAGTTCCATCCATTGTGAACCTCCTTTGTGAAAAGCCTCGAGCCAGCCAACATTCCCCTCAATACCAACCCATCTCAACGCGTTTCCTTTGTTTCTCCTTCAAAACCCTAACCCACATATACCTTCTTATATAAGAGAAGAGAGAGAGAGATAAAGCAAGCACTGACTCACACCACACTAATGCTGCTTTTAAGTCACCCATTCAGATGTTCCAAAATTAGCTTATGCAAAACGGAACTTAAACCAACTACTCACCTGCTGTAACGTAACAATAACATAAACAACAAAAATCCCACCAAGCATCTTACTAGGTTTGTTAACTAAACACCACAAAAGACACATAAATTCTTTCAACAAATAACAATCCAAGTGATTTCGATTTGTTTCACGTTAAGAAATCTACTGAAAATTTACCAAATTCAGTTACCTAACGTAAATTCATCCACATTTTATTGTAGCTAGCTAGGACTTCTCACTTGTGTAACAAACTAACAATACTATAATTATGAATAATAAATAATGACATGACACTAAAGTTTGATTCTGAATTAATAATGTTTTAGTAAGTTTTTGAATGAAAAGATTGTCATTCGGGAATGACCTGATGGTGCCGGTCAACCAACCGACCTGTTACCTGCTACCAACAGTTGGTGTTAGTCAAACATAGAGAAGAAGACAAAATGAGTATTTAAAATACACTTGACACGAGACAACAATGTCTTTAATGCGATTCTTTCATCATTGCCTTATTATTTTTAGCCTTTTGTTATCCCTACTTTCAAACTCCTCTGTACTATACGTTACCCGCACGGCCACATCATATCACAATCACACACTCTCCTTCCTTTCTTTTTCACTTTTCTTTCCATCTCTCTAATTACCCATCAATTCTTCTCACACTGTCTTATGTGTTCACCGTTGTACATGTACACACTCTCTTCTTAGTTTTATCATTCAATATAAAATCAATACCAAAACAGCTTCAATTTGAAATAGCTACAGTGAAAGTGTGGCAAAGAAAATTTTTCATTCCTACCTGTATGGTCTACTTGAGCTAGAGAAAATAGTCTCAGCCTTTTGTGCTACACCAGTCTAGTCAATTATTGGACTCGGTAGAAAATATTACGAGACTCTAATTCTTTTAGTTATAAAAATGTTTGTAGACATCACTTTATTCTCGCCAATTAGAAAAATAATGTTTCAGAGCTTGTTAATGGTTGTAGACATCACTTTATTCTCGCCAATTAGAAAATCATGTTTCAGAGCTCGTTACAACAATTAACACTTTAAAACTGTGTACTTCATCCCAATTTTTGTTAAAATATTGGTAGTTTACACCTACACCCGAAGTTATGGTCGCATTGATTAACCTTCAACGGTATCCAGCAGCCAAATAAAGAGTGTTAATATATAAATACTTTGTATATATGTGCATGTGAGCATCCTGGAAAAATATGGATTTATACTAGCACCATTTTCACTTACGGATACTGTCTTGCATAAGAATGTTTGTAATGGCATGTGAGAAAGGTATATATGCAAAATATACTTTATTGTACGTGATAATTTGAGTAGAGAAATACATGAACCAGTGGGTCGAAGCGAGACATATATTTTTCAATATGAAAAAAAATGGTAATGAGAAGCATATTATAAGTATATGAAGCTGTTGCTTATTTGGTAAATGTGTATATGAATTACAGTAGAAGATAAAAACTATCATAAAGAGGGTCAGATATACACTTCTGACTCAAACCAGTGTCATGTCTAACGTCTAGCCTCTTATAGGTCATCTCATTTACAGTTTCAAGAAACTATAACTATCCATCAAGTGAGTTGGTTGTAAATGTGTGTGTTTGACCTCCCCATTACTTATGTTTGAAATTTTATCATTCCCTTCTTGTAAGGTAACATATGCAAGGTGTGTTTAACACAACCCTCTATTTAAAAAAAATACTGATACTATTCCTTCTTAATTTTATTTAACATTGTGAAAATTCCTTATATGGAGAGTTTAAATTTTAGTCAACATTCAACCATGAAGTATAAAAATTAAATTGAATATCATTTTATGTGATTTTCCAATAAATTCTTTTTCAATTCATGCAACTTATTACGTACTCGACAACCAGGTAATACATTTTTTTTAAGATCTACATGGTTAAATATAACATATACAATTTTAGTATGTACAAATATGAACTATGATATATATATTATATAGTTAAGATAGTAAGTAACGTCTTACTTTTACTCTCATTTGTAATATTAAATTTAATGGTGAGTATTATATTTGAAAAATATTTTAGAGATTAGAGGGTGTACAAAGTATTTATATCAAGCAAGAAAATTAAATTGAAAAGAACATAGATTTTTGTTTCAGGAAATTTTATGGTAGTTGAACTTAGAAGAGAATTATATGGATTGAAAATAGAAACATTCATGTTAATAAGTCAAAGTACAAAAAGATATGAAGAACAAATTAAAAGTAGGAGGAAAATAGGTGAGGATCTAAACGTATGTGCAGGCAGAAGGAACTATCAAAAGCAATATTAACAAGGATAAATAAGCCATTGAGTTTATGGTAGAAGAGGAAAAGATAGGTTGGTTGAAAGGAAACATTGTTGGCAAGTCACATAATTTTAACCTTATGGAATTTCTCAAGGAGAATTTTATTATGTGGTATGGGTTTCATGAGAATGCGATATCTAGGAGATAAATCAGTGCAAGTGTTATTTAGAAACAAGTTAGTTTGGGTTATTACCATTATAATTGGAGATTCAAGAATGCTTAAAAAATGTGGGTTATCATTAGTTTGGGTTACATGCTCAGTCTCACCTTTTACCAATTTACCTTCCTCGTCCCAGTCTTGATCTCCTAACATGGTTTCAACTTTCAATTTGTCCCACCCACACACTCAGTCAAGCTTTGATCAGTCCTCCATGGATCCAGATGTACTCTATACATAATCCATTGCAAACCAAATATTGTCCTTCTGGTTTGCACATATCCTCTTTATTCTCTATCACTGTTTCATTACCTAACACTGACTGTGCTTCTCCAAATTATAGCCTTATTATGCCTCTCTGCCTAGATACATTTAGTGACTTTTTGCCCTTTGTCCTGTTTTTAAAACTCATGATTTAGTCATTGTACTAGTAATTTTGTGCATTTTTTTTAACACCAAATAATTTTAATTAATGAGAGCATTACGGGATGTCGAACGTTTATAGAAAAAGGAAAAACTTATCCCTTATAGTAAACAAAACCCAAGCTGCAAAGTGAAAAACTAAGCAATGCTAATACAATTAGATTAGAAATCCTAATAAAGTACAATCTTGTCAAGAGAATACACATAGCAAAAACACAGACTCAAACCCAACCAAAAACATCAAACCTCTGCCCGAGAATTCAAAACAAATAAAAGCCAAGTTCACTAAACCATCTCTAAAAGTTGTTGACGGCATAATCAAGGTCTCCATCTTACTTAAAGTAGCATGTCAGCGTCTGAATCCATCTTACATCTCAGTGTTGTATTACCCATTATGTACTGCAATTGCTTTCCTCATTGCCCTATTAATACAAACTGCTACTAGTAAACCCGACCAGACCTTCAATTCTAAAAATTAGTACACTGTTGAATGTTGTCTTACAAAGTAACTAAAACAAAACCCTCCATGTACTCCAACCCTCCAAAATCATAGTCCAAACATCAAGGTCTATCAAACTTCTCTTAAACAATCTCTAGGGTGCATACACTATTCCGAAAATGTTCCTCATAATCTACAATTGGCAAATTTTGACCAAGATCAAGTATACAATTGTGCTAATGCAAATAATTCTATCTCATCAACATGACCACCTTTAAAATAATCTTATTCTTCTAAGTCCAAATTGCCTTAGCTATAGCCAGCCATATCCATTTCCAAACACAATTTTGTTTGTTACTCAAGTCACTAAGCTAAATGCTAAAAATGATTAGTGATAGTATTATTTCTAATTGAGGTCAAAGTTCCATAAATGATTAGTAACGGTATTATTAGTGATCTTGTGCATATTATCAGGCATAGGTATGGATCTAAATATGAGAAGCTTATCCTTTTAAACTTATTCTCAACTAGTTCCAAACTTTTATCTAGAAAATAATTTAGTTTTGTAGGGAGGGATGGAATAAACATTTGCAAGGTAGTAAAGGAGAACAACTATTGATTCAAAACGATAGTTTGAATAAGTGTTTTCATGATTTAGTAATAAGTTAGTTTGAGTTAGATGTAGAAGACTATCATTATAAATCAAGAGTCAAGGATGTTTAAAAAGAGTGGAGGTCATTATAAAGATATTGGTGCTTATTGATTTTTTTTATCAACAGTATGATAAATATAACAGGGTATTAGGGATGCCCTAAACCTTATGTGGATATCCAAGCTTAACTCCATAAGACCTATTATGAGAAAGCCCAAGTCTACAAAACAAAAAATAAAGTAAAGTTCAGAATCCAATTCAAGAGTTAGGTGGACCTATGAATAGAGAAAAACTTAAGAAAATCCAAAAAGTTTTGCAGTATAAGGTGACCTATCTTCTAAAGGCCCGACTATTGAAACACAGTCATACAAAAAAGACTAGGCAAATTACATATTTCATGGGCCTAGAGAACTAACAAAAGGGCTAATAAAGATTTTAATTTATTTTATTTTGTTTACTTTCAAATGAGGCAAACTCATAACCTACATGGTATTTGAGCATTTTTTTTTTGAATTGAGAAAGACAGATGATACATTTTACAAATTGGTGAGAGTAAATCTTTTGAGATCTTGGCTGAACCAACTCTAAGACTTATCAAGGGTTTTTCATTCTCTTGTAGCATTTATATGGCTTATCTTCTTCCATGAAATGAAACTGCTTATCCCTATTATTTATTTTACTTGAAACTCTACTTTTTAATAAACTCAAGTTCCTACCCTAGATGGATCTATTCTTGAATCCCAACATATAGGTTCACATCATTTAGTATCAGAGTTCAATTTTAGGGCAATTGAGATGACTTGGAAAAATTGGTAAAATCCTTTCTTTAATTTTATTGTCAATATCATTGTAAGTTAGTGCCTAAACCATTGCAAAAGTCAAATCAATAAAAAAATGAAAAAAAAATAATTGAAGAAAATAAAAGAAACAAAAATGATGCTAAGAATTATAACAACACCTTACCGAAATTCATGAGATAAGCAAGATGGTGATTTGTCACTTGTGGCCTAATCCACAAGATAAGAATCCATGCTAGGAAGTTGAAAGAACCTTTCACCACTCAAATTTAAGAGATAAGCGAGATGGTGAATAGTCACTTATGACCTAGCTCACAAGATAAGAAACCCCATCAGAAACTCTTCACTTACCTTTTGATGAACCCCAATGCATTACCAAAAGATAAGTCATGAAGGGCTACTTCAGGATAAGCAAAAGAGAAACATTTATTGAGATATCACATACCCAAGATCTTTTCAAAAGTTTCTATTAATCATTCAAAAATCTCCAAAATAAATATAATAGGCGCCCTTATATAAACTTATAATGTGAGAAGAATAGACAAGCTCATTCATTTTCTAGATACAAACTAAACATAAAAAAATAAAAGAAAAATTATATATATATATATATATATATCATATCACATCAATAATTGGCAAGATTTAAAATTTGAATGCATTACTCACATTCATAGACTTTAATATGTTAGAATTATTTAATTTTCAGAAAAAGAGTCGTGGGACAAAATTTAATTTAGTATGATGACAATAGGGTAGTTAATTTAATTTAGTATGTGACAATAGGGTAGTTTTATAAAGAAGATAATAGGTATATTAAATGTTAGTTGATAGTTATCTTTAAAACACTAGTTAATTAACTCATTATTATTATCCGATTTTGATTTTCTTTTACATTTATTGAGTACACATCTAAATTTATTCTTCTCGTGTTTCTAATTAAATACATCATGTAACTAAGTTACCCCTTTATTTTTGTTCACAAATTAAATTTTATTAACCCGATGTTAACTTATAAATTCTTATTATATGTATGAAGTTTATTTATAAAATTTTAACATAATTTGATATTTCATTAATAAATCCATTGACTGTAATTGAATATTAACAAAAAAAAAAACATTAATGTTAGATTTATCTCATTATAACACAGTCATCACGTTTTGTATGAAAAATAGTATTTTTTTTGAAGTTATTTTACAAAGTTCATAGTATTTTTTAAAGATATTTTACAAAAAGTTGTCGTTAAGTTCATATTAATTTTTAAAGATATTTTAAAAAGCATTGTCGTTATGGTTGAAGAATTTAATAAATATCTTTGTTTTTTATAAATATATGGTGTAATGTCTTTACTTTAAATAGTGACTTTTCATATTAATAATGAACAAAAACAAAATGTGCCTTATATGAGAAAAAGATTACAAATAAATAAACTTGCGTAATATATATTAAATAACAATACATTATGAAAGTATACAAATAGCATGTCCCTAGGACTATACCTAGGTAGTTTGAGTAGGTACACCGATTTCATGTAATTGATTGAATTGAATTCATGCAACGGTATCTTATTTTTGTCTTACTAATCGATGTGATAAGGCAGGGCCTTTTGAGATTTCATGGCATCTTAACGAAGCAACGGAGGATTGCACAAAGAGTGAAGAAGAGAGATGGTTGGTAATTTAGTTGCACTCATGCAGAAGAAGAAGAAGAAGCAGCAGTTATGTGTTACGTTGAGAAGAAGATGTGACACTAGAAAAGAAAGTGGAAGGTGTGGAAGCATGTGGCATGGAAGGCTTGTCTCGCCATGTATGTGAATGAAAGAGGAAAATGGGAGAGCGTGGAATGGAAGGTGAATGACAATGCACATGCATGAGGCATGCATGCAGTTGGTGAAGGCACATTTTGGTGATAGGATGTGATTACGCATTATAATAATAATATATAATAATGAATGAGTAATGAATGAATGAGGGTTGGTATGGGGTGGGGTGTGAAGAGGGTGTTGCGTGAAAGACGTCATGGGAAAGACGGCGAATAGGGAATGAGTGAATGAGAGCCGTTGAAAGTTGGGATCGGAGGGTGAGAAAGAAGAGGGGACATGTCGGTGTCAGCGGGAGCGTAGGATTGGGAGAACCCGAGTAACGAGGAGGAAATGAAGATGAACACAACAATAACTTCAACCCTAGCTACTATTGCCAACACCAATACCAAAAACAAAACCCTCCTCACCTATCACCATTATACTATTATTATTATGAGTACAAGACACACCAACATCCGCATTTAATCCTCTTGACCTGGACCACTCAAAACCACACTCTTCCTTTCATTCCAGGACTCAGTTTTTCAAAATCTTTAATGCCTAAAACAAGTTCAACTAGTTAAGTTTATGAACTTAATGAGATACTATTATCTAGAAGCCACTATCGCATACATGACATCTTCAAAGAACAACATAGCAATAAATTATCACACTCTTGCAATAAATCTCTTCATAACACCTAATTCAACTTCTGTACTCTCTTTCATGAAAATGAATTCAAACTCTTAACCACTTGTTTGACAAATTAGGACATGCAAGACTCATATCTATTTTAAAATTTTTAAAAGAATATCTTGAGAGCATAAATTATTTTGAATTGAGAAAAATGTTTTGATACTTGCTTCATTTCTTCTAGAAGAAAATATTATGATATTTTAAAATATTTACATAATTTGGTAAGTGTTTGTGTGTTATTTTATAGTGAATAAAGATTGTGTATGAAAGAGGGGAGAGAAAGTAATTTATTTATAGTAAATGAAGAGTCAAAGGTGTGTGGGTGGAATGGACGGGTGAGATTCTCCGAGCATGGTACGCTGCAGGCATGACCATGTGATAGCAATAAATGCGGGCCGGTACGGCGGAGAGTGGGTCCCATGCAGGGGACAAGAGCACGTGGTGGCAATTGAAGACACGGCTCACGTGGGGGACCACCAATGGTGAGCAGATACACACATACATAGATAGATGTTTGGTTACTGTTGGAGTGGGGACCACCATCTTTCAATTATAGGGTCATCATAATACTCATCACTGCTGTTGTCTATGTTACTGTTGTTATGTTAAGCATCTTCAACACCCTGTAGTCTCCTCCACTGTAGCTACCTCTCTCTCTCTCTCTGCGCATTTCTCGGGCCCTCCCCTAATTCACATATCGCCTGCATCTCCCCTGCACTGCACAACACCATCATCTCACTCCATTCTCATGAACCCTAATTCTAATCTAGTGCAAAATGCAGTTTTTTATTTGACTTTGTATTGGGAAATTATGAAAGCAAAAATTGAATGAGTTTGATGGAAGAGAGTGATTATTTATGAGTAAATAAGGATGAGGAAAGGTGAGTGGATGAGGTTTAAGAGTCTCATCTCAATTGTCGAGCCATAAGCTCAACAGGAAAGCTATGTCCCAATGTTTTGACTAATCAGCGCAGACATTTATTACCCTCCACTTTATATATGAAGATCCGTGCATGTCAAGCGCGCGGGGGAATCCAAAGATCCATCTTTCTCATCTCAACAACTTCAACATTTTCCACACACCAAACCCTTTAGCTTTATGTTTTAAAGGACAGTTAATACTAACTAGCTCATTGCATTCTCACACACCAACTAATTAATGGCTGCATAGAAAGCTGAATTACAGGACCACTGTTATGCCATTTTCATGCACATTAAAATTCGGATTCCCATTTTCCTTTTCATAAATGCACTCCCATGGTAGGTCTTGTTGGTGGAAATACCAAACCCAAAGAACCACATCTGTTTAATTTCTGACCAAGCTCACGCCTTAATATTAATATTCCTCGCTCGAATCTTTTTGTTACACAGACCAAAATGATGAAGTGGAATTCCAATTTCATATTATAAACTACCCACTGCCGTACCAAGTTTCTGCTACTCCTAAATGCTTCATATGTGGATCTTCATTGCAAAACCAGATGCTACCATTACATCAATCACAACATCCATACAAATAAAATAGGATGTTTTTAAAACATCAGCACGTAGGGTGACAATTAACAACATATAGGTTCATATAATTGCGCCTCCTTCTGCAATTTACTACGACCACCTGGTTAACTTTCTCGGGGAACAAAGAGAATGACAAATCACATTATAGCTTTGTGTGTGTGATCCATAACTTCAAAACCCCCGAAAAAAAACAAAGGACCTTGAGAAGAAGAGAGAATTAGGAGAACAAAAAATGAAAGTAATACATATAGAGAATGGTGAAAAAATGGCATACAGGAAGAAAATAGCATTGAAAGAAATGAGAGAGAAACTAGATGTATGGAAATAGATATTCAAATGAAATAAAACTATATGTATACATTAGGATTCACAAACAGAATTGTTGGCAGAAAGCCACTAAATTGGTATAGTAAAATGTGTAGCAAATTTTAAAGGCAAGGGAACTAAACTATATGATGAGAATTTTTTATATTTTATGAAACTTTTTCAGCTAACTTTTTGTAAGTTGTAAAAAGTAAATTTGCATATTTTCTTTTTGTAAATTATATAAAGTGTAACAAAGTATTAAAATTTGATAAAGAGAGAACATGAACCAAAGTTTCCCACTATGGGTACAATATATATCGGTCAAATGTTTGTTAGGGCATTAGGCTATAGTTGGTTCATCTGTGCAGCTCATTTACTTCAATTTAAGCCACAAGTGGCTGGGAGTTACACTACTCGATCATGCACAACCCTATCTCGATAGTTTTCTTTCTTTTTTGGGCTTTTTGATTGGACACTTTTAGCTTTCTACGTTCTCAATAAGCAAGGCACCAAGTTTACGTCAATGCATGACATTAGCTTAACAGTCAAATCTGTGAACTCATTTAATTAACAGTCATATCTTCAACAACTCAGCTACAAAGACAAACAACATTCCAAATATAAGCTTTAATTATTCATTTAGTTTCTATCAGTATACATTTACTTTTTATTTCTATACTTCAAATTTATTCATTTTGATTCCTACACTGTTTCAATCCCTTTTAATTTTTTTATATGTAAATTTTAACCTGTTTTAATTCCTACTATAAAGAAATTTAAAATGGTATACATAAATAAATAAAGATGAAAAGAGATAATACTAGATGTAAAATTGATTCACTGTAAAGGTCAAATGGGTAGTTAAATCTTTTATAAGTTTGAAAATTAACCATATATATATATGTATGTATGTATATGTATACATCAGATTTCAGACTGTAATGAAAAAATAAAAAAAAAATAAAAAAGAAGAAGTGATGAAAGTTGCAGGGACTGCCGGATATCTAGCTGCTTGATACCTAACAGCAAAGCAACACACTATTTTCATTTAAAAGCAAAGCACAAAGTTCAGTAGAATCTAGCTAGGGGAACACAATAATTACAATGATGATGTACTAATCACTAAATCAGCTAAGTTCAGAAAATGATTAACTGGCTTTCAGGACACAGGTGTGACTGTCACCACATGCAACGTTGAGTATGAAGGTTTACTAATCAATGACAGTTGCATCAGTCATGTCTCCCAAGTGCTGAAAGTTTTTATTGAAGACGCATATTAGTCCAAGCCAAATTTAGCAACTAAGTAGCCATATATTTAATCAAATCATACACCAAAGCAGTTAATAGTTAAAAGCTCCAAGCCAATAGATATATTAGAAGCAAAGAGGTGCTTGCACATTTTGAGTGCAAAATAGATACTTAAAGCTATAAGCTCCATGTCCACGAACGATTCATCAGTAGCAGTCAAAGAAAGTTGTTCTCTTTTTCATCTTTCAGTTTGCACTTCTGTCATGCTAGTCAAGTACAAGTAAAAGTATTGACTATGAATTTGACAATTACTTTAAATCATGATGGAAAATAATCAATGACATCAGAATGTTTTCTGAGTTGTTTTGGCAACAAATTGTTCATTAATAGAACAATAGGCTGTATTAAAGAATAACTTCCTTCCCCCAGAAAAACCATTATTTCTTTAGAATAACTTCATGAAGTTTATATTGATTTTTTAGAAATTTTAATAAACTGATTATCTTTGTGAATTAGTTAAAACTAACTTAGAGTGAAGAACAATGGAGCAAATAAAACTATCTTTCATTCTTATATTACTTATTATTATATGAAATGAATGGAAACAGACACTGTTTATATCCATTTTTTAGGGCCAAAAATAAAGTTAACCAAATTTTAAAAAATCTTTTCCATAACAGTGATCATACTAAAAACAGTTACCACATTCTTAACAGTAAAATCATAAAAAATATGTACTGGTTATAAAAATGCATCGTCTTTGTTAAATATAAGTCTTATCCATCTTTGTGTGCATACCGAATTGACGGGAATAATGTAGAAAATATATGTTAACGATTAAAAAAAAGAAAATTAAAGAAGTTGATGTTTCAAAAACATATCAAAAGATGAATTTTTTTTAAATGCATTGCGGGTTGTACAACCCGCAATGTAAAAATTTGAAAAAACGCATTGTGGGTTCTACAACCTATAATGTAAAAAATTTTAAAACACATTGCGGGTTGTACAATCCGTAATTTATTTTTTGAAATTTTTTTGACTTGCGGGTGTACAACCCGCAACCCGCAATGTGTTTCAAAATTTTTACATTGCTTGTAGAACTCGTAATGTATTTCAAAATTTTTACAATATGAGTTATAAACGAAGGATATTTTAGTTTTTTCATTATGTCCAAATTTTGGAAAATTATGGAGGTGCAGGAAGTCGACATGGACGTGCAAGAAGAATCACTCAACAACATCCATAGGCAAGTTAGCCCATAATCTAGTCTAAGGCCTTATCTAATAAAAAGAATAGAAGTGCTTCTTTCTGCACCTGCATGCTTTTCTTACTGCACCCTCGTAATTTCAAAAATATCAAAATACTATTTTAAAATTTGTATTTCAGATTGTGTAATATAATTTTTTATATTTCGGATTACTTTTCAGAATACGAGAAGGTAAAGAAGAATGCGACTGAAAAGATGAAAAAAAATAAAGATGAGAAAAAATAAAGTATGAAGGTGCAGGAAGAACAGTGAAAGAATAGCCCAACATGGCATATGAGATGACCCAGTATTGAAAGAAAAAAAATTGGCCCAGCAAGCGTTTATTGTGTTCTTTCCATTTTACTTAACTTCTTGTTGAGAATGAAGTTGAACAAGTCTATTTAACATTTCCTAACACATTTGAAAATGAGTAGACATATTTAATCAACTCAGTTTTTGAAAATTTAATTTAATTAGGTTTAATTACTTATTTAATTCTTATAATTTTAAAAAATTTACCTTTTAGTTTTTACATTAAAAAAATCCATTTTAATCTCAATTCATACCATTTTAAATTTCTTTACTTTATATAAATATTATTTTAACGTTTTTAAAATGTGTATATAAAAGAAGAAATAAGTAATTAAATTTCTGTTTATAATAATGGGGTTGACATATAGTGAAAATTGAGGAACTAAGAAAACCTCCAATAAAAACTTTTTACAAAATTTTTTTTATCAATAAAACATTATTTTGATATAGTCTCACAAAGAAGTTTCCTATATAAACAACACTTTGGAATTTAAAGAGGAATAAGTGACATGTTGAAAGGATTGGGAGAGATAAAGGGGAGCACCTTCTTCTGAAGATTGTGACAATTGAAGGAAATGTTGGTGGATGATTGGAGGGTACCTCAACAAAGTTTGGACTTCCATGGGGGGCATGAGACACCCTCTTTCTCACCAAAATGAATTTCAATTTTTGAGTTAACTTTAGCCACCCCTTTAGGAATAAGTGTACTAGGAGGAAGATTGAGAATCAACACGAGGCCACAAAATTTTGCTTTATTCAAAGAGCATATCCCTTAGTTGCCGAATGATCCACCAAAAAGGAGACCTTAGTCATTGTGAATACGACCACCACTGGCAGCTAAACCTGTCAAAGGAGCTTTTTAACTTCCATTAACTTTAATCTTTAAATTTTCATAAAGTGGAAGTTCAACCAATGAAAACATCACCACTAAAAGCATCAACAACTAGTTAGCTTTCTTCACATTACATGTGCTCAATTTTTCAATAAATTTAACACTTTATTGGTTCAACTAGTTCTATTGTGAATGAAAGAGTTATTTATATGATATTTAATGACTTATTTCATCCCTTTAATTAACCAAAGTTTCTTTTTCTAGTTTTATTAAGAGAGGTACATTTCCTTTTAGTTCATCTTGTCATTTTTTTTTTAGTTATATCTTCTACAGATGTAGCTTTAATATCATCTAGTCATTTATAAATTTAAAAAATATACTTGTATAGAGATTAAAATATATTCATGAATACAGAACTAAAAGATTGAGTGTTTAGAATTATAAAATCTAAACTAGTAATTAAAAATTATGAAATTGTAAAATTATCCCTTCCCTATACAATATTAACACCCATATTGATGGTTTGTAATAACACAGAATTTAATACCTTTTTAAATGCATCTAACTACTCCAGAAAAAGTGTTCAATTATTTTTATAGTTTAATATAACAGATATTTTTCATTTAATTAAGTATTTTTTTTTTATTTTCACTATTATGTTTATGGGCCTAAAAACATTCGTTATCTTTTATCATCATGTTTACATTAATATTTGAGGTTAATGACCAAGTATCAACAATTTTAAAGTCATTTAATTATAAATCATTATTAATATAATTAAGTGTAGTCTTTTTGTATCATAGTAATTTACTTTAATAGTATATGATTTTTTATGTGGTAACTCCCATCAACTTTTTTTCTTTAGTTTAATAATTTGCATTTATTCTAAAATTAATTTGTTTAGAAATGCATATTCTCTTTAGATAATTATCTTGGACGCTAATTAAAAAAAACTGAAAATCTATGAAAGCTTATACACTAGAAGAATTGTAAAAGAGAAAGACTAAATCATATTATAATAATATTGCATTTGAATTAATCTCGTAAAATTAAAAACATCAGTTAATAATATATCCTATCAGTAACAACCTCAAACATTAACCATGTCTTGCTCTTGGATCGAAAAACCATGCTAGACGAGTATTTTTCCGGAAAATTGCATCACTCAGACAGATTCTTTTCTAAGTTCTAATTTTCTGTACAGTGGATGAACATGACCATGACGCACATGTCATGTGTGTGTATGATTATATGATCATAGAAAGAAACGAAAAAAGACAGAGAAAAACATAAAGAAAGTAAAAACAGAGAATAACGTAGGAGTATCCAAAAACTTTAGTATGCACTGTAACATTTCTCTTCCGGTGTGTAATTACAGAGCGGTGTGATTGTTTTATTTGTTTCAAAAGGTGGGAATTAACAAGAGTGGAAATAGAAGGAGTGAGAAAGTTGGCGATGAGGTTGATGATGAAGATGGTGGGTGGTGGCTTCTTTGTGGATTCTCCATCGGAGATGAAGAAAGTCATCAACCGAACATGGAAGCTTGAGGGGACCTTGAGTATGGTACCCATAAACCTCGTAGGCCTTATCCAGAAGGTGGTTGAAGAGAGGATGATAAAGGTAGGAAATTGGAATCATAAATCTCTGAGACCCTTTCCCACAACAACCCTCTTCTGATTCTTCTTCTTCTACCTCAACTGCCAGCCAACCTTTCTTCACCTTCATCTTCTTGATTTCTTGTTCAGAGAGGAAATGAACTTTGTTCAAGGTGCTTGCTTTGTCACAATGTCTATGTGGGTGTCTTTCTGTTTTTATATAGAGACATTATTTGAGGCTGTAAAATTGGATAATAATTATAATAAAAAATGAATAAATAAGATTATTATAAATCCTTGTTGAAATGTGTGTTTTTACCATAAAAAATGAGTGGGGAAGGGGTGGTTTAAAGTGGTGGCCTCCGTCCCAGTGCCGTCCCATTCCGGAAATGGAGGGACCATGGTGCCAGATGTGGACATCAAATCAAATTATATTCAAACAGTGGTTCGTGCAAGTGGAACCACTTTCTAGATCAAAAAATAAATCCTAGTTTTAAGAATTAGTCTTTTATCACTAGTGTTTATCATTAAAAGATTGATTATACTTTAATTTTTAGGTGTTTCAATTAAAAATTAATACCAAAAACGAAACTCACATGATATTATGAACAATAATGCAAAAGATGTCGCAATTCTTTTCATACAAAATTCTTTCAAGTTAAGTGCATTTGTATAAACAATTGTTGTTGTTGAGCATTCTCTATCTGCAAATTGTATAATAGAAAAAATGTACACTAAACTAATTTTTTGAGATATGTAACTTGTTTGATTATGATATACATGTTAAAACACATATTTATATTTTAATATTTATTAATCAATACATGGTTATAACAACTTATTTGTTTAATATCAATTTTAATTATACTTTTTATTTATTTATCAAAAGTAGCATCTAGTTTAAAGGATTAATATAACAAATCTTCAATCGAGTAATATGAATCACAAGATTTTGTGACAAGATGAATAACTTTATTGTTTTTCACGTTAAATATCAACTTAACATTATTTGAATAATTTAAATATTTAAAAACTTACTTTATAATTTGTTAACGAGTCTTCCATTTTCAATCGTGTTATTGTAAGATATTTAAGAAATATGAATTTTTTTTCTCCTTTCGTTTGAGATGATATTTTTTCATATAACTTGAAATAAGTTACAAGAAGTGTATTAACTAGTTTTGTATTAAAGATTCTAAACTTGTAAAGAACTTTTTCCATATAACTGTTTTAAGATAAACACAATGTTTCATCTTTTCTGTCTCAATTGACCTCTATATCAAGAATTCTTTCTATCGAATTCAAATCCTTCTTCTCAAATTCACAACTTAATTAAAACTTCATTTTATTAATATCATTTTGATACTTAACAATCAATACAATAGAGTAATTACATATTAGAATCATTAACCAATTTTCTATAATATAAACAATTATAACACTCACTTCCCAAATATCTAATATTAATTACAAAAGATCGAATAGTTAATATAATTGATTAGGTGACTACTTCAACCCACACCATGAAAAATTAATTATAGTCCTTTTTTCTACCACAACAAACTCTTCCAGTTATGCATATAAATCCTTTACTAACTCTTCCTCGTCATGGAAAAAGGTTTATAAATATCTAGTTGCTCTAATTCCTACTCATATAAAGACATTAAAGCGTGAAATAATTTTCTTTTTTGCACTTGAAATAAGAAGATGCGTGAAATTAGAAACTAAGACGCAGACACCCACTAAGCAATAAATGGAGTGATTTTTCATGCAAAAGCTAAAGTGACGATGTGGATGTACTTTATCGTTTACTTAATATTTTGCTTTTTTTCAAGCCAAACTTATTTAAAAATAAATTATTCATATCAAACGTTATCTTCTCTTTTGGATTTTTGTTTTTAATGTTTTGTTACACGCTACGGTTTAAGAGGAACTATAAAAATATCAATCATAATAAGAAGACAAGATGATAAGATTCGTGTCACAATAGCTATGGCTAAAGCATCCTACGGATATGCTTTAACTTGTTTTCTTTATCCAAATCCTAACCGTCAGATCCAATAGAGTAAGTACATAACAAAAGTCGCAGTGCGACACGGCACTGTATTAAAGAATTCAAAAAATAAGAAAAATGAGTCAAAGTTTGTCCTCTTAGTCCAAACCTACACGTACGGAGGTTCGTGCAATTCTCTGTCCTTATCTTTAGAAAAATAATTTTTTTCATGGTGAATGAAGAGACTACTACTTTGGATACATGTTATGAATATTAAAGTTCTGTTTGGGTTTTAGTTTTGTGTACTTTTAGGACTCAGGAATCAAATCCTAACTATTTTGGTTAAACCACGTCACCATTCACATCAATTCACATTAATTGTAGATGCCATACTTTGAATAAACTGATATTTTAGTCTAAAAATGAAAATAAGACAGAAAAGGTTTTCCTTATAAGATAAAAGCCTCTCGATAAGTAAAGTGTATAACATTTATGACGTTATATTAGCATAGATTTTTTCATTATTGGCAAAGAGATACCAGTCTTGTAAAATATTTTAAATAAGGATATATTTGGGTAAAAGTTTTCATGTAAATATTTAAAAATATTTTTCAGTTGAAATTTATTTATGCCCTACTTAAAATTAAAATATTAAAAAAATTATATAAGAGAATTTCTACATAAAGTAATTTTACTTTTGGAGAAGTTTATTTTATATTTATTTTTA
>Ga0123340_1001052_pt1 | contig 21811 bp, 9 predicted proteins | sample SirMexnodulemix_FD_89961 | JGI IMG/M metagenome (GOLD analysis project Ga0123340, IMG submission 89961) | Root nodule microbial communities of legume samples collected from Mexico - Siratro Mexico nodule mix | ecosystem: Host-associated > Plants > Roots > Nodule | place: Mexico: Nepantla...
AAAATACTTTTTTTATATAGAGTTTTATATAGTTGTATTTGTTTTGGGCTTTTTAAAGTATTTTTTTTATATATATATATATATATATATATATATATATATATATATATATGTATATATATTATTTTGAATACTTAGTCTGTGCTAGTTAGTGCACAAATATGCTTGTAGGATTAAGGCCGAAATCACCTATCAGTGGCCACTGTACCCACAACTTTTGCACTCTACATAATAAAAAAACAAATTCACTAAACAATGGTTTTGTCCATAAATTGCTCATTTCAATAAAATTTTCAAGTTCAAATCTTCCACGATGAAAAATCAATGGACATTTTGAAAAAAAAAAAAACCAGGGTGCTACTGCTCTGATCTAAAATGGAAATGGACAAAGTTAGTATTCTCAAATTTAGAAGTGCATGGAGAAATAAGTGGTAGTACATAAATAAACAATTGCTTCCTGCACCCCAAATAGTAAAAGTTGAAATAAAATAATCCAACACAGTCCCTCCTAATAAAATTTAGGCAATTCATCTTATCATTTTTGAATAAGCTAAAGTAAATAACTAAAATGACCCTATATTTATGATTAAAAAATTATAAGAAAGTCTATTCTGGAAAACTTTTATGCAATGCTTATTCTAGAAATATGTTTCAAAATAACTATTTTGAAAAGTTAAATTTTGTTGTATTTTTTGAAATATCTTTTCTAGAATATTAATTTTTAGCTATAAAAAATACGTCTTTTTTTTTGTCAAATTTCATTTTCTGAAACGTATAATACAGTTTTGAAAAATCAATTCGGAAAATTATCAAATCTCATATTTCAGAAGCCTCTTCTGTAATCTGATTTTTGGAAACACCCCTTCCTTGTTACAACTAATCCTATGAAAATAATCACCTTTTAATTCTGAACACTACCACCATATTTATCATACCTCGTTAGAGTAATGACGACCTTCCATGAAACATATTCAGCCATCACGAATCACCCTTTTCAACAAAGCTCTTCATTTGAAGAGAAAATTTGAAGAACATTTTTAGTATTTTTAAAATTGGTGGGGTGGAAATTGGATGAAGGAATTGCTTTAAATTTAATTAGGTTGAGTTAAAATTAGATTAAATTTGATCCAGGTGAGACCACTTACACCCTGTTAGTAAGGTTTTTACATTGACAAGTTCCTCATGCACCTTAAATAATTGTGCAATGTTTATTGGCAGCAAGGAACAATGGGGATGTAAGATTTTTGATTTTGGTGGATTTTTTAAATTTTTGGTAGGACACCCAGATGAGGCCTTCTGGTTCTCATTTTTTTGAATTTTGAGAATCGGACAGGCAGTCGTCCGGTTCGTATTCGTATAATGACAACCAGATGCAGTGGAGAGGGGATGTCATCCGGTGTGTAATCTGTGAACTGGATGCCCCCGTCCGGTTGTCAAATGGAAATAAAATTTGAGAACTGGATGAGGTACACTTAGTGGCCGGATGACATGCTCATCCGGTTGTCAATTTTTTCGCAATGTGAACCGGATGGCGTACCATCCGGTCCTCATTTCCAAATCAAAACGAGAACCGGATGAAACCCATCCGGTTCTCATACCCAAATCGGAAAATTCCTCCTTTCACGGTCGACAATGCCCCAAACCCTAAATCAACTACTCTAATCAGAAATATCACTTACTTTGCTAATAAACACAAAAAATTACTTACCTATTGCTTGTTTGAAGGATTAATCAAAAAATTTGGAAGAATGAAAATAAGCGGATGCTGAATCTGTGAACCGGATGCCTTTTCTTCGCAGCAACAATAATTATGCAAATACACAGATCCGTACCTAGTATAGAGTAAAGTGGATAAAGACAGCAATGAGTGTAGTGACACAAAAGCTTCAGACTGTGGTGAAAATAGATGAAAGTAGGGATTTCCAATATGAGAACCAGATATAAGAGTAAAGAGGTGAAGGCTAATTTATTCTTTACACTTTTAAAGTAAGAGCATAACTTTCATTCCACAATTTGTAAAAGAGGATATTAGGGTGCAGGAAAAACTCAATGTTCTATATTATTTTCAATCTCATGATCACATTTTTTTTTTCAATGAGTTAGTTGAACGAAAATATGCTACAGTTTGATAATTTAAGAAAATTATTCTCCCCACACAAAATAAGTATTTGTCTCAGTTTGCCTTATAATTTTAATTTCCAAGTTATTATGCCAAACGCATTTAATTAGTCAAAGCTAACTATTTTCTAAATAAAAAGTTAAATAAAGTCACATATAATTAAAAATCAAGGTACTACAGTTAGTGTGAACCAAAATTGTGGATTTTTGTTAAATATAAGGACTAATTACAACTAGAACTAATTTTTTTAATCCAATGGTAAAAGGTAAATTACTTTTATAACTATTTTATTAAAAAAATATTAAGATAAATAAAACTCTCTTATATAGATATTCTTGAAGTAAGTTAATATCTCTTATTTATTTAGTATATAAAGTTCAATCCTTCCAAATAAATGTTTTCAATCTGTTAAAAAATATTTTTCATTAGTTTCTTATTGTGAAAATATGTCCCATGTGATTTTATTTCTATAATCAAGTGGATATTTCTTTTATAAAAGACAATAAACACATTCAACATATTTTTTAAAATGAAAGAATATTTTTTTTAGAAAATAAACATATTTAAACTTCCTCCTACACAAAGGTGTGTACACACACGTATTAATTTTTTCAAAATTATAATCTGTATAATATTGGTGACATATGGATAGTATTTTTTGTCGAACATTACATGGATGCGTTGCATATTTCTAATAGTATTTCATAAGTTTTTTTCTTCTAATTCTATGTTTAAACCCATGCTAATTTGAAAACCATACCAACTTGTTTAATTAGGATTACTACAGTTACTGTAGCATCAAATATTTGATAGTTAAGCTTGGAATTATACTATAAAAGTTTGATAAGAAAGGACTCTCATTACTTCAAATCTTTTTGCTAAAAGGGACTCTTAAATACTTCTAAAATTAAATTCTTACCCATCACAGTTTCTTGTTACTGAATTTCTTTTAATGACATAACTATATATTTGGAGGTTGTAGGTGGTTTATATATATTAAGAAGAGAGTCTGATTGAGATCACATCCATTCAAGGTAAAATCATATTACACTATGAGGATGCAACTTCAAACTTAGTTTTGTAATTGAATTTGAATAACGATAAAATATGCAAGGGCTAATTTGTGTGATAAAATCTATGCCTAAGAAAATTACATTCATTACAATTTTGAAATAACAGTAAAATATCTACGTGGAATCATGTCACCTTTAAGCTCTCATTTTCTGAAATATTTAGAAGTGAACATTGCAAATTTACAAGAACTAAGTTGATAGAGAATAGAAGAAAATGCAAGGCTAACATCAATCACGTGTTATCTAAATTTGAAGTCCAAAGTTCTATGTTTCCATTTCTGGTGTCCTACCCTTAAGTTTTTCTGTTAGGTGTTTATCTGCTGATTTAGTTATCTAAGAATAAGATAAAACGTGGTTCATGGTCAACACAAAAAGTAAGAATTATTCCTTTACATAACCGGTTCTTGTAAAGCTTCATCGGACGAAGATCCACTCGAAGAATCAATGTCAAATGAAATGGTCTCTTCTTGTGGAGATGATGGTTGTGCTTCTACTGTTTGTTGCAAGGGAGAACCTACAAAAGAGTTGAGCTATTAAGTAAAGAACAAAGGAATTGATGTGCTGCAATATGTAAACAAGCAAGATAAAGATTTGTTCTTCATGATAATGAATAAAGTAGTAAAAAACCAATAACATGCAAGTGACTCTAGAAGAAACCTTTTTGTCCTTTAGTCTGCAACTTCTTGGTGTGCTTCCTAATAAGCTTTTTAGCTTGTGTGATCGTGAGTTGTCTAGCAAAAGGAGAGATCTCTGATGAATCATGTTCGTTCTGATCCCCTTGAATTTCATTCTCTCCTTCATTTTTCTTTGTCTTTTGCACAAATGCCTTTGCCTTGCGGCGTTGATTATGAAATATTCCTTTAATGGATGTTACAAAACCATCGCCTGCTCCATCAGTTGGACGCTTAGGAAAAGATGGTGGAAGCTTGTCAGATTTTCCTGCTTGCCCTTCACTGTCAACAGAAGTAACGTCCAATTCTGGACCACTGGCACTAGGGAGCTGAATCTGACCCTTGTCTTTAAATTTCTTACCCTGCATGATATCCATAGTAAGACATTTAGATGAATTAAGCAGAATCAGTTAAAGATTGTCACCAACTTGAGTATAAAGGGTATGTAAAAAACTACATATTGCTCCTGGATACTGAAATTGCACATAGCATTGCAATATATAGGCTAAACTGAATAGTTATTTTCCTAAAATAGGGATAAATCTAAGGTAACTAACCCTACTATTGAAATTGTTGTGAGTTGAAGTTTAGTACTGATAATTGAATCGGATTGATAACCAAACAGAATTAACAGTTAAATTTGTCCCAGGAAATTGTTTGTTCTTGTGAATAACTTTTCATTTATTGTGGTCTTCATGCCTATAAATTAAAAACTTGCCAAGTGGTATACTCACTCATGCCAATTCGGAAAATTTCCATGATTCGTTATTTCTCGCATGGTAGGAGGTTCTGATCTAGGGTGTCCAGCTTCAGCAACAAAAACACTAAGAAAAAAGTCTGATTGAGAACTCAAGTTCTCTGAGACTTTTTAACTTGTCTTAGAAATAAAATTTAAGTCTACCTCAACCCAAAAGCTAGATCAAGAGACTGTCTCCCATATGTATACTATTTTAGATACAATGATATAATTCCGGTTGGAAAGCTAATTATCTCACTGTCACCAGACTAAATATATCCTTTGCAGGTAGTGTATCAGTTTCTTAAGTCTCCTCTACTAAGGAAGACATTCATACTCGAGTCATGGGATATTTAGCAATATAAATTAGGCAAGTTTCTTAAAGTTAGGAGATTCACCTCCATATATTGAATTCTTATAGGTAACTGAATTTTTTGGAAAAGTAAGGTACAAAATATTGTACATATCCAGCGCAGAAATAAAGTCGCTTGTGCACTTATTTGGCTCCGACAGTTGACATTGGTTTGTGATAATTAGTGTAAGGAAATAGCTCACAGATTCATTAGACCGTCCACTAAGTAATAGTCGATAATGAAGAGGCCACAAAAAAAGTTAGATGGTTCAACAAAAGGTGTAACGGAAAAGCACACAAAGAAATTTAAAGTGGTTCAATTGTACGATTAACTAATTTCAATCTACATCCACGGTCACAAATTCACTAAAATAGAGATTACAACTTAAGGATTATCTCTACAACACTTCATACAAGGTCCTATTCATATAAAAAAACAACGCTCGAAATGTCAAACCGGGTGGACTATAATAGACCAGAAATAGTGATGATTATAGATGCATGAAGAAGAAAAATGATTTAATCAAGACAAGTGGTCTTGTACCACCAAATGTTTTTAAACTATAATCTAGGACGTTTAATCAAGATTTTACTTAACCAAGCTTTACAATTAGGATGCTTTGCCTATTTCTTTTTATTTGCTATTCCATGAGAAGACTAAGTATGTTTAGGAAGATTGCCACTTTATCAAACGCAATATTTTATTAGGTGCCATCACATCGATTTTCTCAATTCCAATGACTAATTAACAGATATCTTCTACAAGTCTTTCGGGGATCTTTGGGGCATATGATTTACATGCTTCAACTAGACAGGGAGTGCTGGATATAGTTAGATCTTTGTAGTTAAGGTAATTTTATGAAAGGAACTTAGAGTTAGGGGCAAGTTATGTGTAGAAAATAACTACTTTAGAAATATGTGCAGCATTAAAAACTTCAGTATGTCAGTTTTGTATTAGAATCTGTAGGATGACGGTTATGTGATGAATATGACTACTGGTAGTTGATTATTAGGAGTATATATCTAATTATGGGTTGTTTAATTTGGCAGTTTGAAATTATTTGTAACTTGTAGGAAGAGAAGACTCCTAGTAGGAGCGTTTTGTCTCTTGAACAGCAATTGCGTCGCTGTATTTGTATTGTGTGTGATTTTTTTTCTCTGGGACACTAAGTGAATTACTGTATTGTGTGTGATTGATTTCAGGGTTCTATATTATATTTTATTACTTTTTGAATTGATGCTTTATCATTTTAGGATCTACATATTTATGGTAATCAGACAATTAGGATATTTGTAGTCATGTTGCGTATTTTCTTTTCCATCCAACAATTGGCAAAATTCATTTTAAAACTCAAGTTTGTTTTAGAATGTCATTATAAATTTGAAGTGGTGGGTAGGTATGAATAGCTATCAACAAAGATAAACACAATGAGTACACATACATTCTTCTTAACGATAAAATGAAAGGAGAAAAGGAAACTGTAAATTGTTCTTCACCTGCATTCCAGTCACAGACTTAAGGACTCCCCATATGATATGCTTCTTAACTCTTGAGAACAGTTTTCGCCAAGTCCCGGTAAACTCAACTCGATGAAATTGATCCATCAATAATTTCATATCACTCACAACAAATCTTGACCCTTCATATGTAACACACAGTTCCACCTGCAAGAAAGATCATATTATTTATAAGAAATTGGAATTATTCCAACAGAGGTAACGATGTCTAATAAGTGACAACTTCATATGGTCCAAAACTTTTACCAACCTGGCTAATTTTGATGTTGTGAAATTCCATAATCTTTTGTGGTCTAGCTTTCTTCTCTTCAGGTTCAACAGATGAAGTGCCAGCTTTGACACCTTTTGAATCTTTTGGTTTATTCTTGGATGCTTCATCTTGTGAGGCAAGATCATCAGCTGCAGATTCTGCTACAGTCTCGTCCTTTGTTTTATCAGACGAAGGTGACCTTTTCAACTCGGGGTTTACACCAGTAGCAGGATTTGCTTTGGTATTTTGTGACTTGGATGCCTGCAAGCATGTTACCAAGCTCATTGCTGTATATCCATCTTGCTTCTTAAAACGTTATATACTTAGATGGTAAGAATAAAACAACAAAAGGAGAAGAAGCTATATTCTTCCCTAGCTTTTCTACCAACGCATTCTTTTATTATTAGAGGAATTTTAGCAAGTAACAAACATTTCTTGATACTCTCTTTCCATTACTTTCTCCACTATTGGGTGAAATCTATGTTGGCCACTCTATATAACATGCTCCACTCTATTTGTGGGCCAAAATGAGTTTTGATAGAGTTTTTATGATTGTGTTGCTAGCGTTTATCTTAATATTGAGAACCATATACAAGACAATAAACTCACTTGGGCTGAATCAGCTTGGGAAGCAGATGGACTGGCTGTGGGAAATAGCATTGCAGAGATGCCAGATCTTGCTGGTGGGGCATCAGAGCCTGAAGCCGAACCATCAGCTGTTGAACCTTTTTTCATACGCCTTGCACCAGCTGTGGTTGAAACCTTCCAAACCTCCTACATACGCAATCATGACTTTAACTTAGAACATAAAATATCTATGAATGTTATCATTGTTGTGGAAAGAAGTCACTTGAAATTATTAATTAACCTGTCGGCGTTGTGAATCCTTCTTTTCTTCTGGGAAGAAATACACCCACATCATTCTGTACATTGTTTCTGTCAAATGGATCCTAAGGGGATAAATCTCTACCTATACAGTAAAATGTGCTCATGTTAGGAAACCAAAGGCACAACTATTATACTTCACACATTTTCTGCTCAAACAGATTCCCAGTTCTCCATACAATGGTTTATCTGAGTTTTTTACACATGGTCTAGATTTTAAGCATCTGACACAAAAAAATTTTGAATAACGCAAATTATAATAAGAGATGGATTCTATAATTCTCTACTGAACCTTGCTGGGAGAAAAATAACCACAAGGAGCCAATTACCTGGAAAAGTTCAAAGGGAGAATTTCCATCCTTTGGAGCTCCCTGTCTTGCATCAAGTCTAACCATCACTTTTCTGAAAAAGTAAAAAGCAAACATGCAATATCAAGGTACCCAGAAGAACACAAGAACACACTAATCTTTGTTGCAATAGAAAAGGTAACATCAATCTTATAATAAAATAAGTTATTAAGAGGCTCTTTTTTTTTTATTCCCATTCATTACATAAATAATTTCAACAATGCAAGTAAAATTTTAATTTTAGTTGTACTTTCTTTATTCCTTTTCAGTTAAAGAGAGGGACTAGACTAGCATGGAAACCTAAGGGCTGAAATGATGCAGTTCAACTTGAACTTAAAACTAATCATAATTTAACTAGAAATTAAGACATTGCCTGGAACAGCAAAGCGAAAAATATCAGAAAATCTACTTGGAAGCACCAGTAAGTTGAAGAAAAAGGCCTGAAAAAAAAATACATACTTGCCCCAATCGGGTGGGGGATTCCATGCAGACAGAATTGTATCAGATTTGGCATTAGACAGGCAGTTTCTGAAAACAAGAAATTTTGTTGTAAACAGAGAAATGCCGACATCCTTATAATCCCGGTCGAAGTCGTAGATCTAAGTGATTTGAAGAATGAAACTGAATTAGTATATTATTGCAAATTGAAAGAAAAAAAAAATTGAGGAAGCTAGAAATCTAAGGGATTAAAAGTGAATCATGATATTCTCAGGTTCATGGAACAAGGACAAAAAAAACAACTAAATTAGAAAACATCACTGTAGTTTTTTCCATAACGTGCAGGGATAATAAATTTGAAGATTCAATGTTGTGAGGACAGAAAATCACTATAGTAAATGTATCAATGAATTCTATTCAATTCAATGGAGCAAATTTGAGCCTTGAAGTACAAAACTTTTAGAACCTATCTAATATATTTGAAGTCAGACTCAGTGCTGAGACGGCAAAGTTAATACTTCACGAGAAACAGATTTTTGAGGAGTTTCAATAGCCATGGAAGGATAAACACATAGAGCAAAAAGATTCTTACCATGTCATTGATCTCAACTTCAGCAAAGGGTTTACCATCAAGGATCATGCTCCAAACAACTTTGTTAATCTGCATAGATATGCGCATAGCATAAGAAGGGCTTTTGTTCTTCTCCTTCTCCATTAGCCGCTGTTGTGCAGCTTTCTGCATAGCCACTCTCAATGATGCATATGCTTCCTTCCTAAATTTTCGCGCATTTACAAGTTCTTTCTTCAGTTCTTGTACCTGCAAGTGTTGAACGACGTTGATTAAACATGCAAATTTTTCATGTCCTAAAGTCAGCATATAACTTCAGAAGTGGTATACATAATAGCTCTTGATTTATGTTTATGAGGTTATTGTTGAAACTGTAAGGATTTTTGTAGGGAAGGAAAGGAAAAGATAAAGTAGAGAGAGATAATCTGAATCTGATTTGATTGGTGTAATTCAAAATACAAAGCATTAACCCATATATATTATACTGATGCTACACTCAAAATCCTAATCAAATAAGAAAAAAACAAATGATTTGTAACTAATCATACGATTTAAGGATTTTTAATAAGATTCATTTCTTACCAGCTTGGCTATTCCACCGTCTATCATCCACAAGTCTGCTTCCTCTTCTGGGTGTGAATTTCTTGAAAGGTCATACCAAAGACACAGTTTTCTTATATCATGAAGAATCAAATTTTGATCCCTCTCTTTCTTTTCAAGGTTGATTTTTTCAAGTTCCACCTCTTCAACACCGTCTGGTACCACCTCATCTGCTTCTTCTTCGTTATCTTCATCATCTTCAGCAAAAAGTGTCATGCTATTTTTTCGAGGCCTAAGTTGTACATGATATAAGTTAATTTAAAGGACTCTTAATAGAGCATAACATATCGGATTTAAATTTCTTCAAGGGAAAAAAGAGACTGCATCAATGTACGAATCATATAATTCGATTGCCTTGGATTATCTAATTAAAACCAAATTCATGAATGAGAAACATATCTTCCTGATAAATAATTTAAGAGTAAACAAACGGCAATTTTCATTAGAAAACTATTGCAACATCAATGAACATCAAGTTGCCACACATGCCTAACAGAACAGAAAAATATATTAGAACATATGATTATCATAAGCTCTGATATCAATTTAGATTTGAACTTAAAACCAATTGGCATCAAGTAATGTGAAACTTTCCAAAACAAACACAGTTTCAGGTCATTATCCACATAAAACAAGTAACTCAGAAGTTGAAAATATATTAAGGTAATGCTAAGTATGTGACTTAACCATGCCAGATAGCAAGACCAACAAAACAACCCAGCTTGATCTATCCATAATGGCTAATGAATCTGAGTCCTGAAACTCCAAGTAGAAATTACAGTGATCCTACCAGTGTAGTCCTTTTATACGGAATGACCAAATTTACTAGAACTGTTAAATTTACAGGATACTATAAGGTGTAAACATACAAGAACAAACAGATAACATTAGATTTATAACGATTATAAAGCAAGAATGATATCCATACTTGGGAACCCGTGCAAGGAGAAGATTGCAGAGCACATCCAGCATGACCTGAAACTGGCGAGAAGTCATTGTTGCTGTTATATTATGAGAATTGAAGGTGAGCTCCTTCAAGGGTTTCACCTGCAGTATGAGAGTATGAATTTGACAGAGATTACTGATCACCATATACATGAGAAAAGACAATAAACTGGTGAAAAACACTCCACAAATGCATGCATTTACTAAGAAAAGGAAAATTCAGATACAGAGAAGATCACTAGTTAAGATAGTTTTTATTTAGAAAAGGTAATTTCGTTAAGAAAGGAGATATCCATGGAAATGTCAACAAAAATAAATAGAAGCAGAAAAACAATAATTTTATAACAGTGCACACGGTAACTCAAACTACATAAATATGAAATGAAAAACCATGAGCCTAAAACCAAAGAGGAGCTAAAAACATTCTTTTTAAAGTGTTAGAATAAGAGTTAATACAGAATAAATTGTTATGGAATAGAGATGAGATAAAAATAAAGAAAGATTTTGCATATTATCAAAAGAAAATGTTCACAATCACAAAATGAACTCATGCAGAAAAATGAACCCAAGAGTTGCTTACAAAGCCAGTCAAGGTTACATTCCTCATTGTGTAGAAAGCAATCATTGACAAAATTCTCTTTTACTCAACACATAATGTGTTGCTAAAAGAAAAAAACAACATAAAACAAAGAGAATACGTCTTCTTAGACGTTGCTAGAAACTACCGATTTTCAATAAATGAGCAATAAATGATGAAGAAGTAAAACATCATTTGAGGAAGAAAATTCCATCACACGGAAGGCTTGATTAACAGAAGCTTCATCAAACTGAAGAAATAATCTCAAATTTTAAGACTCTCATTGAGATGCTTCTTAAATATTCTAGTCTAGATCATAGCAATTCAAACTTGTCTTTTGGAAGTGCCTTAGTCATTATATATGCTAATTGATCTTCAAAATTGCAACACTCCAATTTGATTTCTTCTAGTTTGTATGCTTCCCTGATTACATGATATTTAATCTTGATATGATTTGTTCTTCGATGTTAACCATGGTTCTTTGCAGTTGCAATAGCAGACTTGTTATAACTCTTGAAATAGTTGCTTCATCTGGCTCTTGACCAATGTTAGACAAAATTTTTTCAAGCCAAATGTCTGCTGTAGTTGAAATATATTCAGCTTCAGTAGCGGACTAAGCAATTACATCTTGCTTCTTTGAGTACCTATAGAAAACTCCCTTCCAAATGAAAATACATATCCTGTGTTACTCTTTATATCATCTAACCTTCCTGCTCAATTACTATTAGAGTAGCCTTGAAGATTTTCACTCTCCTTCTTTGGGAACTAAAGGCCAAGGTTTATTGTACCATTGATATACCTCAAGACTCTTTCACTGCACCCATGTGAACTTGGCTTGGTAAGTGCATGAATTTGGATAACAAACTTGTAGAAATTAAGTCTAGTTTGGTTGCAATAGATACAACAAACTTCTAATCTTACTATAGATGCATCTCCTTTTGTCACCACTTTTCATTTAACACTAATGGAGTGACAAAACATTTGCAATTCCCCATGCGAAACTTCATTAAGATCTCCTTGGCATTGTGGTTTTTGGCAGATCAAGATTCAATCAAATGATTGGAGTATCTCCATCTTAAGAAAATAATTCATCAAACCTGTTATTTCAAATTCTTGGTCCATATTCATTTAAATTGGTCTAAACTATTTGACTCACTCCTAAAAGCTAACAACTCACCAACATAAAAGGAGATTTTTTATTCAAACCTCTAATGAAGGTATACTAAGGATTTTACACTACACATTGATCACCTTGTTCTTTACCAAGCAACCTGATACATCAAACCAACTTTATTTTATATGTCTGTTAGGGAACTCTTTGATAGATTCATTGTCTTTCATTCTGACAACTTAAAACTTTCTTCTTAAATTTAGAGTTTGCATCCTATTCGTAACATCACTTCCTTGAAACTCTTAGATTTCTTGGTAGTTTCCAGAATAACAATCTTGATGAAAATATCATCATATAAAATTGTTTGTATGATGACAAGTGTTTTTTCTTCCTTTATCATTTGTTCATTGTGACTTTTGAGTTGTGCTACTGTTGGGTTTTCATTTAAATATTATCATTTTCCAATATATCCCACAAACTTTGAGCTTTTGGGTAAGTCCTACTTTTTGCAAATCGTATTGAAAGTTCTCATAAGAAAAATGGGAAGTAAAGGTAATGAACTACTGGCCAGGCCCGTATTGTTTTAGAGGTCTCTTTCTCTTTGACTTTTTGGCTTCTCTTCTCTCTTATTTTTTCTTTCACAGTCCCTTAGAACATTTAAGCTCTAATTTCATGTTAAAAATGTTAGCTATTGAGGAGATTAAACTAGAGTAAATGTAATTGTAAGGAAACAAATATAAGATAAAAATATCATAAAAGAATACTTCACAATCACAAAAATGAACTCGAACAGAAAAATGAGCCCTAAAAGTTGCTTATATAAGTGCTCACATTCCTCATTGGGTACACAAGTGATCTCCTATCGTTAAATGAATAATAGATGCTGAAGAAACATATGTATTGTATGATGAGAAAAAACAGAAGACTTGACAGAGAGAAGCTTCCTCATAGTAAAGAAATATTCTAAAATTCTAGCATTTTTCTTCTCCATAAAATTTATAAATAAATAAATAGAGCAACCTAAGAAAAACAGCGCAGTTCATGACCTCTTTTCTTTTAACAAACCCCTGAAACCTTATTGTCAAAAAGATATAGAAAGATTTAGCACTAAATCAGTATTCCCCAAAAGAGTATGCAAGAAATTAGTAATAAAAACAATGAAAAAACAGACATCTAATTGATGGAAAGTTCTCCACGTATATAGCATAAACATTATAAAGACTGCTGTTTCTATTATCCAAATCAGAAGCAAATCATTCAGCACAACAGTTCAAATAAAAGACATCATCTGACAAGGATCTTTGGATTTTACAATGATATAAAAAGAAATTACCTTCAGTTCTGGTGTGCCTCCTTTGTGCCTTGTGAACTGAAAGTACATATCACAAGGCATAAAAACTCTCTCAAGAAGAGCACCTGTGCGCATTACTTTTGGGGATCCTCTGCGAATTTTTGGTAGCCACTGCACTCCGGCCCCTGGATCAACATCTGTTGGTGCAACATGGGCCTGCACATGCTCCAACATCACAGATAACTCCCATCTTTTCCATGCAATTTCAGGCTGGTATTCACTGCTTTGTGCATCAGTAGTACTAAGTGCTTGCTCAATCATCTCATAACCAACTTGAAGCACTGAGTGATATGACTGGGCTAAAATGCGGCCACTTAAAGCAGCAAGCAAAAACCTTCCCTGTGAAAGCATGAACACACATATAATCTTAGAAAACTTTTGAAAATTTATAAACAAAGGAGAACTAACACATGAAAAATAAAAGACATAATATAGAAATTGGACGTGGTCTTCATAGATGCACAACTAATTATCCTAAACAAATTAACAGGAAACAGAAAACCAAAGCTGTCAGCTGTTTCTCAAAATAAGATCTGTCGAGAAATTTGAATAAAAGGATTTTATTGTTTCAATCTAGGTACAAGTTACCATCTGAAGGGCATGCACAATAATCAAAATGCATACTGTATCTTCCCCATAAGTTCTATTTAAAATGAAAACGTACTCTATAACTTACATTTGCATCCTCTGAGTGAAGATTAAACTGTGGTTCAACGATATTAACCATGAAGTGACGAGTCCCCTCCTCTGCCTCATCGGCATTCTTCTCTTCGCCATTCTTCTCATCGGCATTCTTCTCATTTTTAGCTGGGAAATAGACACAAAAAGGGAAATAAAAGAGGGTAAACAAAGTTGTTAGTAACAATACTCAAGATCAAATGGGGCTTAACAAAAAAATCATCAAGGGTCTCTGGAAAGCAGTGAAAGTACTATTGTGACACAAGGAGTATTTAGCGATGTATTTGCTTCTTTTGTGTTATATTTTACTACTTGCATATAAATTTCCTGAAGCATATGACACATACTAGATGGTAAGTTGTCCACATTATCCTCATGTGATGGGGATGAAGGTAATTCAGGATTTTTGGCAGTCGGAGAAGAGAGAGAATCCGAGATGTTATTGGTGTCAAGGGACGTAGAAACTTCATCTTGATGCGTCTCAGCTCCTTCATCTTGACTGGTTTCAGCCTTATTGTCTTGATGGGATTCAGCCTTATTGTCTTGACGGGATTCAGCTTCATCAACTTTACTGATTTCGCCACCATTATCTTGATGAGTTTCAGCTCCATCATTTTGATGGACTTCAGCTCCATCATCTGGAGGGACTTCAGCCCCATCATCTTGAGTGGTTTCACCTGCACCATCTTGATCAGTTTCAGCTACTTCTGCTTTTTTCTTCTCCTGACGTAACTTTCTTTGTGCATACTGCCGAGAAGGAGAAGGCTTGGCTGGTGCACAGGCTTTGGAAAGACTAGCAACCCAGAAACAAACAGCATTTCTGTTTTCAATATTCCACAGAAGCTTGAGACCATACACAAACACACGCTGACAACTGTCTGCTATTACCACATTGTATCCTTCATCATCATCACTTGGATCTGATTGCTCATGCTCATCAGTTTCACTTCGATTTTCACGCTGAGGTCGTACATAGGTATTGTCAGAATGTATTTTTCCTGCTTCATGCCAAGCTATCAAAGTATCAGGATCAGCCTTTGGGGACTGCTTCCTTATCGTGAAGTAATCACCGGATAAAAGAAATCCATCATCAGGATTTTTCTGTGTCAGACAACTTTTTTCAGGGGGTGTTTTATCCTTGGATGGAGCTTGTGACCCTTTTGGTGCCATGCTAATCAATTTAGCAATACTGCTGCAGCCTTCTTTGCTAAGGAAAACTTTGGGCATGTGAAGATCAACACCTTGGTAAACAAGATCAAGAAGGCCACGGTTGCTTTCAAAAGTAAACTTTTGCTTGCCCCTCCCAAAACATAATTCAACCTTGAGCTTTGTCATAGAAAATGTCAGTCCTTTGGCTGGATCATCATCATGCAGAGACACGTTCTTTATACAAATTGGGGTGGCGTCTATACGCATCATAAACTCAGTTATTACTTTGTCTAGTGCAAGGTTCCCTGATCTGACAATTCTTGGAACACCGTAACGAGGGAAACGCGAGAACAAGCGCAGTTTATGTGGGGGAAGGTACATCAAGGTACCAAATTTTGTTAGCCATGATATATCATGAGCACCAAGGTTTATTGTTGGTGAAGCATTCCCAGAAGTATGAGGAGGCTGATGAACATTAGCATCTCCTTCAACAGATGATGAACTTTGATTTTCTGATGGAGGAGGAACGGATCTAAATGATAAGTTCCATCGAAGCGAAAGAGCAGTGGATCTGAAGGGGTCGAACACGAAATCACGAGGCTTCCCTTCAATTGGAAGTGAAAACAAATAATGATTCAGTGGCATGTCAGAGTCACAACCCCAATCCATTGTAACTTCAAGTATGAAAACTGGGACTTCAAAGAATGCACCAGAAACACCTGGTGGAATTTTGGTACCCCGTTTGGTTGCCATACTCTCCAAACTGGTCAAGTAAATGTTGAAATCTTGCGCAGAAAGGAAAATGCGACCATCAGACTCGTGAATTTCCATAGCACTAGTCAAAAGTACAAGCTTATCAAACTTTTCGTAAGGGTCTGAACTTCCCAAAATATTCCAGTTTGTTTTAGAAAATAGTAAGGAAATTCTTCCATGAATGTAGTTTCTCATGTCATCCCACCATGGCAAACTCTTCTCCTTTTTGGGTGGCAAAATAAGTGGCCCAGGAGTCTTAACACTTAGATTAGCCCTCCGTAGCACCACCGTAAAAGCATAACTAATGTCAGCAAAAACCGGTTCATAACCCACCCCAAATGACACTTCACCTTTCTGGAACTGTAACGTCAAATCTGTGTATGTCTTCATCGGCGGAGTAGTACCGGTGGCTGATCGCAGCATGCTTACCTTTCTCCATTCCCCAACAAACACATCTTGAAGCATTTGAGGTTGAAAGCTAGTTGCCTACTTGAAATAAATCAAAGAATAATGACCAATAGATGTGAGAAACAAATACAAAGTTCAGTTCAAGTAACATGTAGCTTCTTCTTAAAAGTGAGAGAAAATGTATAAACTCATGGGGATTATGTTTTGACTTATGAAAGATACTGACACGGATACGGATACGACTTTGACAGGTGTTTAAGGATGATAATTGATCAAAGTAAGTATTAAAAACTAGAATGTTGATAAAAGATTATGTTGCTTCATATTACCTGCTGAGCCATCACAACACGACCTTCACATTTGCCAGAAGTTCCAGCGAAGAGAGGGAATGTGTAATCTCGAATTTGAGCCACAAGAGAACCAGTGTTCAAGAGAATGTTTGCTCCATAAAGTCTGGAAAATGGTATCTCTAATTCACGACAAACAGGATCAAGCTTCCTCAGAATTTCAATCATGCCATCTTCTCCACCGTCAATTTTTGTCAAGGTTACGTCTAAGTTTGCTGCAGATATTGAAAGAAGAAAAGATCTTGAAGTACTAAGCTTGAAACCAGCTTGAAGTTTATCATTTCTATAAGAACCTGATCCCTCATACAACTTTATGTTTTGGCATGCCTGGTAATATGATCGGAATGTTCGTGTATAAATGTCTTCTCGCATCGATTCAACAACTGAAGGATTGTTCAAATCAACCTCAACATCATTGATGTAAATTTTTTTTTCTTCATGAGAAGTATTGGTGTCATCAGTGGAATTTGGATCTTTCTTGGCCTTGGATATAAAATCATCTAAGAAGTTTAACCGGACAGCTAATTCACCAACCTCCTTCTTCAGCAGATGGTAGTGTTCATCAAGCCATCCCTGAATCGGTTCCTCTTCAATATCAAAAGTTAACTTGCGTAGGAGAAACTTCACACATCCAAATTTTACTGAACTAGGCTTTTTAGCCTTGGAACTCTCTTTCTTCACCGGAAAAATCATGTTGGTCTTTGCAGCAACAATGAGCTTCAATGCACGCAACATGTCCTCTAGAGCATCATCAATAGCACGCAATTCTAATCTGAATGGCATACATATGTGAACATCAAGACCTTGAATCACCCAATCCCATATTGTAACTCCCTTTGCATCAGATGCAGCAGCAGCAGCAGATTTACTAGGAATTCGTGACACTTGCATCCTGCTACTCTTGACTAGTCTGGCCCCATTAAAATGAAACGAGAGTCCTTCAAAGAGCACTCCTATACGAGCATTCTCAGAGAAAATTGACTGCACCTGAACCATAGCATCAACTCCATCTCCTAGCACAGCAGATATCTTCAACATTTCTACATCAACAGCAAAAACAGATTCTTTCTTCTTTTCAGAATGCCCTGATGGAACAGGAGCTTCATTTTTCTTATTAGAATCTTTTACATCAGACACAACATCTTCAACTTGCTCATTAATTTTCTCCCGAAGCTTGGAATTGTGTAATGCTAATTTTAGCTGCAAAACCAGTTCAATCACTGATAGATGTAAATCAGGCTCCCACTTCAGAGAAATCTCAGTGGCACTTAAAAGAGAGCATGCAGCATTCTCTTTAAGGCCACCCAATCGTTGTACAAAATTAATATTTCGCATGTCAAGTAATGCCACCTTTGATACTGGCCTAGTTTCATCATAATACTCCTGATAGAAAGATCTGGCCTTGGCAAGTTCTACCTGTTTGGATCTTTTCTCCTTGTTCACACTAAACTTCAAATCTATGATTTGAAGAGAAATGCAGTACTTTAGCTTCCGGTACTCACTGGAAACAGTGGACATTACATTTGCAGTGCGAGGGGTGCCATCTGCAGACACACTTATTATAACTCTACCACCCTGTGAACCATAGTTAACTCTCTTGGGGTCTGGAACAACTGCGTTTTCTAAACCAGTTTCACCCAATACATAAACTGAACACTGTTCAAGATGGAATTTCAACATTTGAGTTCCTTTCCCTGAACTTTTTGATGAATGTGCACGGGTCTGTGTGGGTTTTTTCTTTGGACCTGAAAGGCTTTTAAGTAGAACTTGAAAGGATATTGCTGTAGATATGAATGATTCTACACGCTCAAAGCCTAGATAAATTCCCATGCCAGTCACAACAACTGATAAACCTAGCACACACTTTGGAGCCTCTTTTTCAGAGGTTTTGATGTCTTTTTTGCCCCAATCCACAGCAACCTTTGTAATGTGCAAAATGGAGGCAGAGTTTGATTCAGCACCAAAAATGCTTTCTTCCAAGTATTCTTGATTTTCATTGGCCATTTTGAGGCTTAGTTCACCAAGTTCAGAATGCACTGCAGTTCCCATCTTCGAAGTGTTGTTTGCAGATACATGTGTTGATTTTAAGCAACCCTGGATTTGGAAACAATACATGAATGCTTGGTGGTAAATGTCTTTACTCAAAAACATTTGAATTAACATTTAAGAAAATTTCCTCCACTAGAACTCAAAATGATCAAACAGGTACATATAATGAATTGAACAAAAGAAATTTGAAGAGTCAAAGAAACTAAACAATCCACCCATTTGGTGAGACTTCAACAAAACATTCAACCAATATCCTACAATCATCCTTTGAACCTCAAGTCTAATATCCAAGTAGCATTTCTTAGTAGTTTATTCTGATCAATATCATTTTAGCCCAGTAAATTATTTTACGTTGTTACTTTTTGTTTTACAAAAATTAATACTTTTCAGTTCCTACATTTATTACATTGATAAATATAGAGATGGAAAACTTATTAAACATGCTAGGAACTAAAATCAAAATTTACATGAATCATTAGTTTGTTGTTTTCATTCACATGTTTTCATTAATAGTTTAAAAAAAGTCACCTTGTTTTTACTTCATTTCCTCTTTTCAAGAATCTGCAAAGGAGAAAAGAAGTGAAAATAAGGCGACATTTTTTGTAGTTATTTATAAAAAGTATATTATAAAAAATAAAGCTAAACAAACCAAATGCACCCTTTTAAGAAAAAAAAAAAAATACACAATTATGATCTCTTCAACATTAGACCCTCAAGCTTGCAGATCAAATGACCTCAATATTTCAACCTTGTTTTGATTTTGAGGATGGTCCTATTCTTCAATAATCTTTACTAAAAACTGTTAGGATGTTTTGATACCAGTTTAATAGTATTTAAGTAACTTCTGAACTACTTTTTCTATCATCCAAATTCATAACCATAACAAAGTTGATATGATTTTATCTGAGTTTATCCTTTCTAGATCCTAGTGTAACACTTTCTTCTGCTTCAAAAAAATATCCGCTTGCATAGACAAAATACAGTTTCAAAACTCAGACATTTGAATGAGTTTGTTCGTAATATTTTACCACCAATCAGTTGCCAAAAAAAAAAAAAAAATCACTAGAACAGATAATTTCAGGATTAAAATGTATGGCTTGTTCATGCTAAATATATATATTGTTCATGCAGCCCTATTTCAATCTTTATCAAAATTATAAACTTTTGCTATTAGTTTCTTTTATATTAGAAGATTTTATTTTTACTGTGCGTTATTTTGGAAAAATCTCATACTTCTTTTTCTGATTTCTTATTGTCACGTTATCATTTCCAAAAAAATAATAGGGACTCAAACAAAACCACAGGACTCAAATGAGAAAACATATACACTGAAAAAGAATTTAATCATGAATCACCACATGCACAACATCACATATAACAAGAACCAGTTTATATAGTAAAACTGTTAAGCTTATTTTGATTCACAGATAACAACAATATATACATACATACACACATATGTATTTATATATAAGCACACATATATATATGGCAATATACTTACATGATATAGTGGAGAACCAGCCATACTGAAAAGCATTATTGTAAGGTCGGAAGCTGACAAGTTACAAGTCCATACGATGGCCTTACTGTCATCAGTTGATTTTGGTTTTGCAACAGGAGCTTCTTCTTTGATAACCATTTTTTTCTTATTAGGTGGTGGCTTTAGGAGCAACCAAGGCTTTATTCTGCTCATTACGATGTTGCATTGTGAACGTCCAATCTTAATTTGTGTTTCAGCTCTCACAAGCATAACTGACTAGAGGAAGACACCAAAACATGAAGTAAGTTTGCACATAAAATACAAGAACAACAGTGTAATACTTCATGTCAAGCCTTCTTCATTCATATTATGAGATCAATGTCCTTTATATATAAACATCTAAAGAAATTCTATTATAAAATGTTGTGTCTATCAGTAAACGTTTCTCCGGAAAGCTTAATTTGGTAGGTGAATGCTAAAATTGTTCTATATCTCCAAAACAAAAATTATTTGATTCTGTGGAGAATTTTATAATTTTATGAAAGAAAAATATATTAAATTTAAATTAATCTGAATTTAAATTGTTTTATTTGGATAAAGTAATTTAAATTTATTAATTTTTTTCGTAGATAAAATATTTCAATTACTATCAAATATAAAATTCTACGTTAATAATATATTACATTTAATAATAAAAGAAATATTTTTAGGTGATGTTTTTCACTTGATATGAATCAAATTTATTCTCTAATCGAAGTTTGCTAAGATTTTTAAAGTTTTCATTGACATGATTTTTTCTCGATTCACATCAATTAATTGATATTGACCAGATTATTTCGACTAAACTCATTAGGGTCATTGTTTTTTGGCATCGTTGGTTGGGATTATTGTTTGACATTCTAGGCTAACATTGGTCAATATAAGTCCCATTCTAAGATTGGTCCCAAGTTTCCCTAATTGGATTTAGACAAAAAAAAAAAAAAAAAAACTTAGAAAACTTTTGAAAAAATTACTTTACATTGATTGAAAAATAAGTTTACTAATAATAAAAAAATAACTCTTGACAAACATCAATGGACAAAAACCAGTTGACATAAGTTAAGAAAAACGACTGACATTAATTGAGAAATATTCTAACTAACAACTACTGAAAAATAATTCTAACTTACATCAGTGAAAAGATAATCTTAATAATGTTAATAGAAAAATATTTCATATTATTGTGACTGATATATCTTGATTAACATTGATTGAAAGGCAATATCATTAACATCAATAAAAAAAATTTATTAATATTGATCAAAGAGTAATTCTATCAATAATGGATAAGAAAATCCTAACTTTGATTGAAAAATAATCTTAACCTACATTAAAAGGAAAAAAAAAAATATATATATATATAT
>Ga0123340_1001053_pt1 | contig 21791 bp, 17 predicted proteins | sample SirMexnodulemix_FD_89961 | JGI IMG/M metagenome (GOLD analysis project Ga0123340, IMG submission 89961) | Root nodule microbial communities of legume samples collected from Mexico - Siratro Mexico nodule mix | ecosystem: Host-associated > Plants > Roots > Nodule | place: Mexico: Nepantla...
AAATAAAAATTTTTATAAAAAAAAAAAAAAAAAAAAGAAAAAGATAAAAAAAATATATTAAAAAACAAAAAAAAAAAAAAAAAAAAAAAAGGTGGCATTGGAATCCATACTGAATAATTCAACATATCGAAGAAAAGCAAAGAGTTAGACTCTTCTTTTCCTAATACTTTAGATGAAACATTTAGTTGTAATAGTTTTAGAGGAGAAAATTAAGCAAACAAAATAAGTTTATTTCATAAACTAAAATTAATTTATAGTTAGTTTTAATTGATATAATTTGTTTTACCAATACTCGCAGAGAAATATATCTAAAAATAAAATTTAAGATCCAGATGAACTAAATGGTTGATGTTATTTTGGGAGATATATTACACAAAAGAGAACTTTCAAAACGAAGATACAAATAAGATGATCACTGATTAGAATTCTGCATCACGAGGAAGAGGAGCGTGAGATCGATCAATGAAGAAAGTTTCATAGATGAAACCAGCAAGGCCACCACCAACCAGAGGCCCAACCCAGTAAACCCAATGATCGGTCCAGTTTCCAGTAACCAAGGCAGGCCCAAAAGAGCGCGCGGGGTTCATAGAAGCAGCGGAGTAAGCCCCACCAGCGAGGATGTTGGCCCCCACTACAAACCCAACTAGAGTTGGGCCAAGCCCAGCAAGCGGTCCCTTCTTTGGATCCACCATGGTGGCGTAGACAGTGAACAGCAAAGAGAAGGTCAACACAATCTCCCAAATTACCCCTTGACCGTAACTAACTCCAGCGGCCAGCGTATGAACCGGAGTTGTCTGCAAAACAGAAAAACAGTAAATAAAAATAAACAAATAAGAGAGATTTTATTAGCTTCATTACCTGTCCTCCAGAAAGGAAGTAGAGTAGATAAGAAGCTGCGGCGGATGCAACTAACTGATCAATCCAATAGAGGATGGAACGGAAGACGGTGATGTGACCGCCGGCAAGGAGGCCAATGGTCACGGCGGGGTTCAGGTGGCCACCGGATATGTGTGCGGCGGAGATCATGACGGCCACCACAAGTGCATGTGCGACGGCCACAACAAACAATCCGACGAGTGCATCTCCACCAAGCTTCTCTGATACACATACGTAACGTAAGTAAGTATGAATGATTATTGCGTTGCGTTGCGGTATATATATAGTAGAGTACATACCAGTGAGCATGGAAGAAGCAACGCCGACAAAGACGAAGAGGAAGGTGGCGATGAATTCAACGACGAGGGCCCGAATGCAGTCTGGCTGAGTGGCCTCTCTGCTGCTTCCGAGAGCGATTTTCCCCATGACTGCTTCTTCCACAAACAATCTTCACACTCATCACACACATACTGCCATCTTATTTATATGGAACCCTATTGGACTACACCCGTTGACCACCACCTCTATACGCTAACAACAATTATATATGGTAATAACATAACATTTTCCTTTTTTAAGGCCAATTATTGATTATATTATCAAAATAAAATTGTCAACCAATGTTTATTTCATATAAAATGTTTTTTTATTATTAATAATTTGGTCTAACCTTGTTATTGCACATGGTGGCTCCTTTGGCCATGTGCGGGTTGTCGTTAGTTAAGGTTGTCTTCGCCAAGTGCGTACTTTAGTAATAAGTAGTATGTTTTGCTATGATGACGGTAGTGCCATGCTTCTACTTTCTCTTCTCATGTCACCTCATAGCTCACTGTACCCGCTTCAACTTTATATTTTTAATAGGCAACTTTTTCTTTGAAATGGACAAAGGCTGTCATTTCTTTAATCGTTAGGTGAATGATTTTTAATAATATTATTAAAAATTTAAGTGTAAGTCTAAATTTTAAATTAAGTAAAAGTCAAAGTGAATTATTGAGCAGAAAATTCATAAACTTATCTTAAGGATATGGATTAAAGATAATGTTATATTTTATATAAATTTGACTCAGTTATTATTATTTAAAATCTTTCTTATTTCAGATACTTTATTTCAATACAGTACAGCTTCTTAATTCTTTTAGCATTTTCTTTAATAACTTATAAACAACTTTAGATTCAATATACTTTTTTTTGGAAACTATAACTGCCCAATTAATCTTCACATATTTACCATTTAAATGTATTAATTGATTAAATAATAAAATGAATGTTATTAACTATTCATAAATGAGATATTGTTCATACAGCTAAGCTCCATAGCACGGAGGTCAATAAGTTTTGGTCTGATAACTTTTGCTCAATAACTTTTGGTCAACAACTTTCATCAATGACCCATACTTTTTTCTTCTTGCGTGGTAAGTTAAATTAACATTCTAAATTAATTTAGAAATTTATTTTAAATTGTCCAATTCAAAACTGTAGATTATATAATTTACAGTTGGTTTCCAACTCATGTAATTGAAAATTCGTAATAATTATATTTCATGTTCACCATTTTTTACATACGAATTATATAAAATTTTACATACCTCATCCATTTATTTTAAAAGGATAAATAGAGTATTTTTCAATCAATTCATCTTTAGTTACCGCACACTTTTTGCTGTTTTTTACACAAATTATATAAAATTTTATCTATTCTATTTATTTTAAAAGCGGAAATAGAACATTCTCCATTCAATCCATTTTTAGTTGTACATCAACTTGATAATATTACATTTATCCATTCCGAATGTAATATTTTGATTTAAAATTGAGATTTCATTTAACAACAATTACTACTAAAAGTTATATTTAGAGTGTGTGCAAAAGAATGTAATACCTAAAACTGTACAATTACACGGCATAAAAGTAAATTAAAAAATTTAAAATAAATAAAATAAAAGAACTTGTATTCCAAAATATATTATTTTTATATAAAATTTGTATTCTAGAATACATAATCCAAACTACAAATTCATATTATAAATTATATATTCTAAAATTAAAAAAATTATTTTACATTCTGAATTATATAATCATGAAGTTGTCCGAATTGTATAATCCCGAATTGAAACTAAAATTCCTAAACCAAAGGAAAACCGAAACACAACTCTTCCTGAAATCCCGGATGCACCAGCAAAGACCACCAAGCAAACCACAATCTCCACAAATGCCTAGAAACATTCCAACACCAACATAATCAATGCCCACATTAATGGATTTAATTATTGGGTAAACTTGGAAATTTAAAATTTATGGAGGTGCAGATTGAAATTATGGAGGTACAGAAATAAATGATCGTTTGTAAATTGTAGCGGGCCAATAGTCCAATCTATCATGGTCCAGATATAACAGCCCAATAACATGGATATAGTAAGAGCCAATAGGAACATAGCATATTGAAAGTCTTACAGATAGGAGAGACACAAATGTTGGGTTGACACTGATTTTACTGACACAAGGAGCATTGTTTGATCAGCAATGGCATCATCCTTAATGTTACCAACTGCATCAATGCTGAGACCATGTTCCACTTCATCGTCTACTTCACGAAGACTTGCTCTTTTTCACCTTGTCACCACTGGTGGTATTGGTACACACATGTACTTTCCTTCTCCATTTCAAACTCTTACAGTCATTAGTTATAACTTGGTTCTCTGCTATATCATTTGGTTATTCAGCTCTCCCACAACTCAAGTTTGATGCAAAAGGATCAGAGTTGTTGAAAGTAGCAGAGGCTATTGCTGCAGAAAATGTAGCCCAACCAGACAAAAATTTGTTTGATTGGGTTAAAAATGACAACAGAAGATTTCTCCATGCTGTGTACAGTGTTGGGGACTTGGAGAAGACTATAAAGTATGCTATGATACTTCACTGATACTTTAGTGTAAATGTGTGAAATTTGATTACATTGGTGGGATGCAGGTTCTACACTGAATGCCTTGGCATGAAGCTATTGAGAAAACGTGATCTACCTGAAGATAGATATTCTAACGCTTTTCTTGGATATGGGCCCGAAGATTCTAATTTTACAGTTGAACTTACTTACAGTGAGTTCTGATTCGAATGCCACTCTTTTCTGTGTGATTATTGTGTATGCTTGAACATCATCACAAAATGGATTCTCATCATGCTTACTATTCATGGAGATCACAGATTATGGAGTGGATAACTATGACATTGGAAGTGGTTTTGGTCATTTTGGTGTTGCAGTTGAAGATGTAAGCCATTTATGAAAGATAATGATACAATATTGTTTACAACTAACTGTCACTCATGCGCAATGCAAAGCACAGAATCAGTTTAATTTTCACTAATCCATTCTGGGTTTTGTTTGCCTTGAATGTGGAAAACCAACTTACCTCCAATTGTGATTTTGGATTTCAAGTTCCCCGTAGTTTATATTTTTTTGGTTGCAATTGTTGAATGACGTCCGAGACTTATCTACAATTAATTTAGTCTTTAGTCGAGCTGTGTTGTTGAATGTACTTTTGTTATAGCCACGGAATTAAATTCTTATACGAATTTAATAGCGAAGGGGTGGAGAAGAGTGACTTCTAATCTTCATTTTTTGGTGCTCAGTGTTAATATAAGCTTTATGAATTGTACTGAGACAATTAAGAGTATTATGGTTTTCTGCTGAAACTTCGTAGATTTACAAGAGAGTAGATCTAATAAAGGCAAAAGGAGGAAAGGTTACAAGGGAACCAGGGCCTGTTAAAGATGGCAGTTCAGTAATTGCTTTCGTTGAAGATCCTGATGGTTATAATTTTGAACTTTTGGAGAGAAGACCTACATCTGAACCTCTATGCCAAGTGATGCTTCGAGTAGGCGATCTCGATCGTGCCATAGCCTTCTATCAAAAAGTGAGTGGTTTTTACCACTCTAATCGTGAAGGTTCCTTCATCACTATTACCTTACTGTTTTTCGTTGTCTTTGTTTGATTTCAAAGGCCGTTGGAATGAAACTTCTCCGCAAGAAGGACAATCCTGATGACAAGGTAACTTCTGCATGTGGCTATTTGAGTTCCTGACATAAATAAATCTCTTCTATTTATGTTTATAATGTTTTCCTAAGGAATCTTAGTGTGTGATGTGCTGACTAAATAGTGTTTGTGTTTGTTTTTAATCAAAAGACATTTTCCAATGCTCGTTCGAGTGAATGCTACACTCACAATGGATTCACTTTCAACTGAACGTAAGGGTCATTGAAACACATCCATAATTGTGCATTCCATCTGATAATTAGACTGCCTAAATCATGAACATGAGCATAGGTCTGTCCCTGTCGAAACTATTTTGGAAGGGTAGGCATTAATACGAAAATCTAGGAATTTCAGAAATTTAGTTCATGTTTTGACTATTTTGTGCTAATTATTTTTTTGGATATTTGTAATTGTGAATTGGTTGCTGTGATAATTCTCTGCTGTGGTTTTTTTGCAGTACACAGTAGCCTTTATGGGCTATGGTCCTGAAGATAAGAATACTGTTCTAGAGCTAACATATAACTATGGTGTCACTGATTATAACAAAGGAAATGGTTATGCTCAGGTAGATTCTATTCTTTCTGCTTTCAGGAGAAATTTTACGACGTTTGTTTGGCTTCCACGAATGTTTGCTGTATGCATTGTAAGAATTCAACACATTTTGTGTTTAAACAGATTGCAATAGGCACAAATGATGTCTACAAGACTGCTGAAGCAATCAAATTATGTGGGGGGAAGATTATCCGTGAACCTGGGCCCTTGCCCGGTATCAACACCAAGATTGTAGCTTGCTTGGACCCTGATGGTTGGAAATTGGTATCACCTTTTAATCCGTTTGCTTATATGTGTTTTATCATTTTCTTTAATACTTAACCTTGTCACTAATAAAATTGGCCTGCATCCCACCAATGAAGTCATACATGTTTATGTTGATGAGTTAATGCCAACAGACTGGAGGTAGAGGAGTGATTCCAAGCGACCAATTAGGTTCTTTGTCAGAGATTTAGTTATCAACAAATTTACAAAATTAGTGATAGATACTTCGCACCATTGAAAGAGTTAACGAATTAATTGGTGGAATATGTAATGCGTAAGGAGATAGTATATGGCGAGAGGAATGACTTGCAGATAAAATAAAGATTTTTGTTCAGCACCAAACTGGAAAGATTTGTGCTTTAAAATTCATATGCCATACCTTTTCCAAATCTGTCTACTAATCGTTCTCTATTTACCTTGAAAGACTTCTTGTGTAGCATAATGCACTAATGGAATCCTTCCTATTATGTTTAAGTTCACTTGCAAACCTCTTCTTTTATAACTTGGCTTGTTAATTGCTTCATGCAGGCGTTTGTTGATAACGTTGATTTTCTGAAGGAATTAGAGTGACAATAGCATGGTTCTAGATTCCATACATCTCCACTGAAATCACTGAAGTCTCAATAATGTTGTCAACGAAACCTTAGAGCGGCACTGTCAACTCTTCACCTTTATAAAGTAACACTCCAATCGCTGAGAGGGAAGGGAAAGAAAAAAAAAAAAAAAAGGCATATATTCAGCAATCCCAATGTCAATCCTGATGTTTTTTTTATAATGTTACTTTTTACTGCAATTCAACATATACTGGATACCCTCAAGCCAGAACTGTTTGTCTCCTTTACTCCCACATTCAAATTCTATGGTCCTGTCCGTTGTTTTTATTCCAAAATATGCCCTCTTTTCATTGATGTCTTCCCTCTCCCTTCCAGGCCATGCTGGGATATCATTGCAAACACCGGTCACTATATCTGCTATTTTAGGCCATACCATACCTTAATATTGTTAGAGAGTGGCAGCTGGAAAGAATAAAATAAGTAGGAGCTATGCATGAAACGATGCTTACATTTCTTCTTTTTTGTGAATGTTCCTGCCATATGCTTGCTTTTCATTTTGACTACAACCTGTTGTCATTTTGTATTAGTTCAAATAACTATTAAATGGAGATATTGACACAACCAATAATTATGATTCCCTTTCATCTGTGAAAAGATTTTCGGAGTTAATAGTTTTACATAAATTACATTATTGCCATGGTGCCACTTCTGATTTCTCATAAGGCTCCCACCATTGTGGGAATCTAGGGAGGATCAGATAAACCATCTTTACAAAAGATGTTTCCTCAAATAGCATTGAGAAACTTGCATAAAACATGCCATGTGAGTATATATCTTAGCTCGTACTTGATATATAAACTAATGGGAGTCATTATTAGAAAAATATTGACTGATTGAAAAGCCCTTGAATTTCATGAACATTGTAGTTAAAATATGCTTATACTAGAAAGAAATGTATAATTGATTGATATGATGAGATTATAGGAAGATCGCCATGCTTGGTTTCTACTTCTAATTATAATTTTAAAGCTGCTACTGCATTCATTTCTTTGCATTGACAATGTCCAATATCAACTTTTTTTTCCAAAATTAGTAAAATTTTCTGGTCAGAGATGGTCTTGTATCAAACCTAGAAATTATTGGAGCTCATGCCTATAATTTGTTAATGAATATATGAAATGTGTTCTAGCAATACCTGCAAATTTGAATTTATATTGAAAGAGACTTGCTTCCAGTGAAGATCTCCTGTTAATAACAGTTAAAAATAGCACCATTATCGATGTTAAGAATGTAAGTTGCTTTGAATATCTGACATTCTTCTTTTATTCTTTCCAGTTCCAATCAGGCAATTGTCGTAAACATGTTAGTAAACATACCTTTTCTTGTACGTTTGAGAAGTTCTCCTCCTTTAAAAACATAGTCCAGTGCTGTCAAGATGTTTGCTTCTTTGCTTTCGTCACACTTTTCCTCAACTAGAGGAATGGCAGTTGCTCCAGGCCCCTTTTGCAGCCTTGCCTTTAGGGTAGCAGCTCCTCGCAAGGCTGCCAACCAAGCATTTAGTTCAATATATTTTGTGTTAGTATTTGACAATATATATGTAAAATGAATCCATGGCTTGCAGGTTTTGGACCAACTTTTTTTTTATCATTATGTTGGTCATTAAGTATAACTTTTGTTCTTTACATTTGAGCTTTAGTTATTTTGAGCAAGATGACTTGGTGAAAATGATTTAGCAGAAGACTAAAAGTGATTTGATTTATGCCTCATACATGGATCCTACTTAAATATCCCTACCAAGTGATGCTGTTTAAAAGCATAACTGAGTTTGGTCTGAAATAGAGAAATAAACATTAAATTCTGATACCAGTGGCTGCTCCGGCTGTTAAAGTCATTATATCTCCATTGGTTTTCGCATTAATGGCGGAGTTGACTACTGTTAAGATTTGGTCATGTTCAGCTCCCATATCTTCTGCAATCTCAATGCAGTGAGAGGCTACTAAAGCTGCTGCAGATGCAATTGCAGCAGAAGCCAGGGGAGGGGGCGTCTTTTGGTTGGCATAAGGCAATTCAGGTGATGCTGTTGATGCTGCAACCGCTGCAATGGCAGCAGCAACACCAGCCACAGATACGGCAGCATGCAAATGAGCGTTATGGGTCCTAATTTCCTGCTTTTTCCTCTCCTTTTGATCTTTCAACCACCTACCCATTGTCCTCCCTCTTAGCAAGCTCCTGTAAAGCTGGTGAGAAATAGTTTTGCACCAATAAATTAATAAATGAAACAAATACTGACTAGTATCAGATTGCCTTGGTACTAGAGCACAATTGATGAAGGAAACCATTAAGTTGATTGCAACATACCCCATTTCTGAGCAAGTTTTGACTGGAAAGGAACTCTGTACTGAGTGCTTGATGGAGTAAAAGTAAATCCTGTACAGGACATATTGTTATATTATTAATTTATACACACTAAAGATTCACTCCCAGTGCAAAAGCAAGGTTTTTGTAGATGTGGCTCGTGATTGTTTGTAATTGAAGGTTCGCAGCTGTAGGCAAGTGGAAATTAAAACAGCTTTACTTGATGATTGACTTGTCTAAATTTGCACGGTTATATAATTGTGAGTTAAGTGAAGTTCATTTAGACGACAATAAAAAAACAGATAGTCATGAAAGCAAGCTGAGGCCAAATGACAGGCTTCAAATTCTTGATTGAAACTGAACAATGGGCCAAATTGTTTCTTGTGCATTATGATCATATTTATAATCACATAAGTTAACACAATGTACCTTCTTTTCGCTACTGTCTCTTGGTGAAATTGGAGGATAACAACAGTTAGATAGCTGCACAAAATTCTTGGATCAGAAGTTCAGAACCAATATGAAGTTATTAAATTATAAAAGCTACATACACAAACAGCAGTATTAGATTCTTCTTAAAATTGAAGAATCCTAGGACCATAAAAAAGAAAGGTCTAGTTTATGGAAAAATTATTTCCTCTGAAACTCCCTTTTTGGAGGGCTTAGAATCTCTCCTTTTTCCTTTTCTTTTCACTGCAGGCATGTGTGTGTGTGGCATAGAGATTGGATATCTTTTAAGAGAGGTAACAGAGAATTTGCATGATTGCCTGTTTACATGCTGCATAACCAACTAAGAAGAAAGTAGCTAAAAGAAGAGTTAATGGCCTAATTTAAATTACTCTTTCAAATTAAACACAGCCAATGTTCTTACATCCTTTGAATCAGTGGAACTCTTGGTATCAAATTGGTGACCTGAAGGGCAAGAAAGTGGCATATCTATACTGGTGGAGATCGTAATGTTGGTGCTGTGCAATGCTTTAGAGAGTTCCATGGCTGAGAGACTCCATGATCTAGCAAGGAACTCCATAGACTCAGTTGGAGTATCAGGTGGGGGACAGGACGATGCAGTCCAATCTGCAGGGGCATTCTCATCTATGTTCTCCAGTTGATGAACTGAGCATTTCGAGTTAGATGCTCTCGGGCTCACTGAAATTGAAAAGGAGTTAGGTGCTTTCATCAGAATGAAGCTTGATCACAAGAATTACAAGAAGCACAAAGTCTTTTTGGTCATTGTTTCAAGTTTCTATATACTCATGATAACTCGTAATGCCTGAATAAGAAAATTCAGTGGTTGTCTTGAAATGAAGTTTCTTCATATACAAACCAACTAATGTTACACTCACTTGTAAAGCTTAACGAGGTTTCGATCACTCAGGATTCAATAGACACGGGTGGTAAAAAATCTCATGGCATGAATGAGAATTGAAGAAGCAAGGACAAGATGCTGATAGGACGGATGAGAAACAGTGAGATATTTAACAAGAAAATATGACGTTGTTTCTAAGTGCTTCGTATTAAGGAAAATGAAAACAATGCAAAAGATTCTTGGTGCTGAACAAAAGGACCCAGTTTAAAGGCCACTCATTCTTGTCTCCAACTTAAGCTGTTGCTTTTGATTTCCACCTCTTAGTGGTTCATGCACAAATAGTTAAGGACCTGTTTTTATGGCAGCGGGGTTCATCATTACTAGGATTCTCCTTTGTCACCACTATCCCTTTCTAAAGTAGAGTTAGGGACCCCACATGTACGTTGTTTCTTTATTTTTGGTAACTTGATAAACGTCACATTAGCATTGCAAATTGGATCGAGGTACAAGTTTAATTGTATACAGGCCTGTGCTGTCTTCACTGTTTCCCTTGGCATGGAGACAATGTCATTCTTTTGGTTTTAGTGTTCCCACCTGGCTCTTCTGTCTTTTGTTAATCCAAGCATACGACGACACAGGGTGCTTTTCTCTCCTTTACTACATCTTTTCTTTATTTTTGTTGCTGATTACTGGTAAGATATATACAGTTGTTATATTACTACAATTTGTCATTCTGATATATCAATCAGTTGATCATCGTTCAGAGGACCATTATAAGACAAACAAGTGTAATTATGGAGATTGACAATTACTCCTTAAGTCTAAATATTTCTTATAATTTTCTCAATTGAAAAGCCATGCACCAGCATTTTGCCGGGGCTCAAGTTTTAGTAGTTTGGAATGTTGAATGTTTGCTAGTTGTCAAAATTCTTCTAATCCTAACTATATCACACGATGTTTATTAGAAGTAGAATACCTACTCGAGTTCGAAGATTGGATACAACACTATTTCAATAAAAAAAAAATGGACCCGATTAGTTTCAAATCGTGTCATGAATTGGATTGAATTATGAATAATTCCCTTGTTGGGATTGAGGTACAATGTGATTATATTCATATGATGACAAAACTAACTGTACAAAGAAATGACAAATAATTTTGTGTGGAGAATGTTTGAAAGAAAAACAAAAGATGAATAGAAAAAATAAAATAATAAAAAAAGGTACAATAAGAATGATTGTAGCTTCCCCACACCCATACATGTTTGATTCATCATTATTAGAGAAAAAAATGCAACCCCGCCAAACTGTTACAGTTCAAGGCCTACCAACCAATTACCCTGGGCCTCGTGTGGGACATCCACCAGCATGCCTCGTTCTTTAAAATCGTCAATACTCCCTTACTTTCTTTCCCTCTCTCCAACTCTTAAAAATGACAGCATCAGTCTCACTAACCAACAATGAATCCGCCCATACATTCAGTATTAGTGTCATGTGCAGGAAGCTTTTGTCATGTCACTGTATCATGCCTGTCATTACAGTCTAATTTAATGTTCCGCTTGTGGAGTGAAATGAGTACAAGACATTAGCAAATGTGAAAAGAGCTCCAAGTCACACCTTCATAAACCTGTCTTGTTAAGAAACAAAGTCAGTGGCTCAGCTAAATATTCTACAGTTATGACATAAAAAGTCAAGATACAGCAATCAGTAACTAAAAAATTGAGAGTCTGATTCATTATATAGCAGAGTTCAAGTTCATATTCTAGATAAGTGATTTTCTTACCTATTTGGCGGAAGAAATTCGGCGTAGTGAAGGAATCCAGCTGCTTGAAACACGGGAATTACTCCCAAATACACGACCAACGTTTGAGGTTCCTGTGGACTTCTCTGGTTTCGAGACATTTCTTGTAGAGGATTTGGGTAAGGCAGAGGAAGTAGATGGAATATTGTTCACACCCTGCAAAATTTGATCTCAATCAAAAGCATTTCTTAAGCCAAAAAAAATTCAAATTAAAGATCGGTAATGAACTAACAACTCCTAACATGCAAAAGGTAGAAATGCCACCATCTGCAAGAAATTCATAGAGGATATACTTTTCATTTTCAGAAGAGGGATAGACAACGAAGCCGGTGGAAGAAATTTCATTGAGGTGACTTACATGTCTCTCAGTCCGAATCTTGGTATCCAGATTTGGAGCATTAGATGGCTTAGGCTGCACACGTGCACTTGGGAGTTCAAGACTGGATAACATTTTTGTTACATTAACATGAGTTGAATCATTGGCTCCTGAAAAGGGAATGTAAAGCATAGGCATGAGGATGTGATCTAAAGAGCAAAGACAGTGTGCTGCAAACTTGTTACGCTATCCTAGTTCAACACTATTACAGTAAGCAAAAACTAATCATAACGACTAATGTATCCCAGGATAGAAACAAGACACTCAACATCCCATAACAACAACAAAAATAATAATAGAAACAGTTAAATGGGAAATATTTATCCACATTTAGTATTGATCACAATCTTAGCATATCAGAAGTTATCAAGTTGTTTTCGGAGACAACAAAGTCCCATGAAAATTAAACTATGTTCTGAAAACCAGACTAAACTAACCTTGCGTAAAGTTAATCAAAATGGAAAATCAGTCAAAACCAGTTCACCACGGCTTGACGAACATGCTTAATATGACTTCACTTTGATATTTCCTTAAAAAATTAATAATCAAACTAAAGTGTAATTTTCCTTTTCTTTCTAGATGTAGACATTTTATTATTAATGGACATTGTTTAGTAATGTTCAAAATTAGATCAAAGTACACATTGACTGTTGAGAATCTAAAAATAATGTTTTATTTTAATATTTAGATATATAAAGATATAGTATTATATTTCTTAAATGTTATTTTATGCATTATTTAATTATAACTAATATTTCGCTAATATCTATTTGACTGTAATTGAATTAGTAAACCTTGAACTAGTAGTCAATAACCAGTGTAGTTTTGAAAACATTGAAACCAACTCAGTTCTGTATAAGCACCAATAATTTATTTTTCTTTTAATTTTATTTCAGTAAGCTTAAAATGTCCCTTTAAATTCCAATTCAATCAACAAGAAAATACAAATCTCAGCATGCAAAGCATAAACTTGGTAGAATACTGTTTTTCTAGGATAAAAGTATCTCTATAATAAAACATCCTTCAATCATATGATACAAGATTGAAGTTACCTTTATGGTTTTCCACAACTGCTGATTCTAGATTGCTAGGCAATGCAGCTGAAGGCTGCAAATTTTCAAAACAAACTCCGGTAAGAGAATAATACAAGGAAAGTTTAATGTGAAAACTATTAGAAAATCCATATAAACTAAAACACTCAAGTAAATGCAAGATATAATAAACACACATATATAGAAAACATATCAAATTAAAACTCTCATTGTACGAAATAAAAACTAAAAATATAGACCATTAAATCAAATATGAATAGACAAGATTAAAAAAATTCATGATTTTTATAAGAGGTCCTGTGACCACTAACTAACTTTTGTAAGAGGTTTTGATTTCAATGTGAAAATAAGAAAGTAACAGATCACAAACTCGCATGTAAAATGTTAGATTTATATATTGCTATGACTTTATATTTCTATTTAGTTTAATGAGCAAATAAATTCTTAATAGGCTAACACTTTTACTTGAAGAGCAAGTTATTCCGTTACTACTTTTACTTGAGGAGCAATTTGAAAGACTATTTTTTCTCTTTCAATAATTATAAATGTAAATGTTGATCAATAAAACATCAAACTCCTTGCTCTCAGATCATAATATTCCAACGTATTTTGCTTCCCCTTCTTCATTTTATTTTTTTATTTCATAATCCTAATCATAAGCATTTCAACATTATGTTGTTTTTCCTAAGTGCAGAAAAATGAAGATGTTACTCTTGTTAACTACAAAACAGAAAACCATGTTGCACATGTTTTCACCAAGCCACTACCTGTCAATAAATTCAAGTTGTTAAGACAGAAGATAAGAGTTTGCAAATCCTCAAAGCAGAGTATTAAATATTTGCTTTATGTATTGCGTGTGACTTTATATGTCTGTCTCAGTTTGATGAGCAAATAAATTCGTAATAGGCTGACACTTTTACTTAAGGAGTAAGTCTGTTAGTTATTGAGAATAATATCTCTTACTTTGTCAGTCTACTTTTGCTCTTTCAATAATTACAAATGTAAACATTGTTGATCAATAAAATAAAATATCATATTCCTTGCTCTTTGTTCAAAATATTCCAACGTATTATGTTTCCTCTTCTTTCCCTATTTTATTTTTCAGCCACAATTCCAATATCACAACAGAGAGGGAAGGGGAAGGTTGAACAGCTTTGATGAAAATTTCCAAATCCAAGGGAAAATACATTATAGCAAGCAATATAGTCAAAGAAGGTACTGACAGATGATTGATTTTGTTTCTTTGTCTGTTGCGACTGCTGATATTTTAGGATGGTCCAGTCATATATATAGTCGGAATCATATCCTGCTCATAAAGGTTGGCAAATAAAAATTGTTAAAAAGAGAAGATACATACACTCAAAACCCGTAGAAATAAGATAATGAAACTTTGAAAACCCCAAAATTTCATAAAATTTGCACAGCTTGAAAACTTATGCTTGTGGAAAAGAATAAAGAGTAGAAATAATAGAGCATAAAAGTAAGATAAATGGCTTTCTACTGAAGTTGGGCTGTTCCCCAACCATTAGTTTTATACTCTCAAGAATAATTTTGTGCCAAAATGAAGATACTCTGGCACAAAATGTAGAATGACTATATGAAAGAGGAAAAAAGGTTAAATACTTGACGGTGTAATTTACATATCATACTTCTGCACTTAATATCGAAAGCAATCAACGAATATTAGCATTGTTTTCAAGAAACAACAGGCTATATTTCAAACTAGCAGATAAAGCATTTGAAATCAAGAATATGATAAACATACAGCCAATACCTTCTCGTTTAAACAAATCACGAAACAGGCGCTTCAAGTATCCATAATCTGGGTGTTGGTCAAATGTCAAAGATTGGCAATAATGAAAGTATGTAGCAAACTCCACAGGATATGACTTGCAGAGCATCTAATAACAAGAAATCAGAAACAGAAATCAGTAAACCTGTGAGAGACAGAAAACTTCAATAAGAAAATCTACAGGAGAAGAACTAAAACTTAAGGATTGTTGTTGTTACTTCTTTTTCATAATTCTAATTTCCATTTCCTATTCAATTTGCCAACACGGTCCTTTCCTCCCATCCTTGACAAGAAATAGAAAAGGGCAGAGGGAGGAGACTCTACCCTAATCAAAATCTATTCCACATTTCCACTAGCTAAAGCGAGCCACAGTATGAAGTTCAATGTAAAAGAAAAAATGAAAACTGTAGTGGGGAAGGGAGTTCAACTGTTTGATGAAATTGAAAACCGGGACATACCTCAATGGGAGTCGATAACTTCTTGTCACAAATATTGTCATATTTTTCCTTTTTGGTGGCAGCTTTCAAACCCTGCCAAGGAAGGCTGAAATGCAAGAACCAGATAGTCAAGCCATATATTTACCAGAAAAACCAATGTCATTGATATACTTTACATGCACTATTTTGTTTTTAAATGAGGACGCCTGGAAATTACAGTGAATAGGAGAAACATACCTTCCCCTTAAAAAGTACATTAGAACATAGCCAAGAGACTCTAAATCATCACGGCGACTTTGTTCTGACAAAATAAAAAACAATTTGTGGGCAATTTGTAGGTTACAACTTGTAGTTATAGAGGTAAAAGTTCATTCTGCTCACCAATTCCCATGTGAGTGTTGCAACTCGCATAACGTGCAGTTCCTGTTAAGCTTTTATTCTCTCTGGATGAGTTGATCAACATTGAAACAAATATTAGGCAATGATATCTTTGCTAATTAAACTAAAACTGGTAAAGCACAAGCAACACTGAGAATGAATCAATCAGAAGAATTCAGAAAAAGAACTATTTGAGATTTCCACAGATCAAAAGTTTGGAAGGCTTCCCATTGGTAAACAACAATGTCCGTCCTATTACTTCGGAAAAACAAAAGAATATAATATCCATTTTAGTAAAATACACTGCAAGGATGGAGATAGAGGCAATGGTTCAACCACTTGCAAAATCTTGGTGGTTACAAGTATAAAAAATTTGAATGAAGAATATTTCTTGCATGGTATTCAAAAAAGAACACTTTGTCTACTGTTCCTTATTGGTTTTTTGTTATTTTAATTTTAATTACATGTGAAGCCACGATGAGATTAAAACAATATGATATCATTCAGTTCCACCTCCAAAATTTAAGTAAAACATCAAAAAAGAAGAAACAGGAAAACCTATACTAATTTAGTTAATGCATTATCATAAAAATAAGCAAATACATATATATTAAAAATCAAAAGGAAAGCTTCTTGGTAGAAGGAAAAACAATCAAATACATTTGACACTATAAAACCTTATAAAACAGGACACTGCTAGACCTGGAAAACATCATCAATGCATGGCATGAAGAGATAAAAAATATAAAACAAATCTAATAAGAACAAAACATACCTGTAAGGAATATGTTTATTTGTGTTTGGATCCCTATATCTTTTTGCGAGTCCAAAATCAATAATATAAACCTGTAAAAGTAACATATTGCAGAAAACATGTAAGAGCACTTGTAAGCATAAAAGGAACTATCGAGAGGAAAACAATCCACCTAAGTTAGCCATTAAATAGAATGAATTTTTGCTGATGTTACCTGATTTGATTTCCTCCCAAGACCCATAAGAAAATTATCTGGTTTGATGTCTCTATGCAAAAATCCTTTGGAGTGCAGGTACTCTATTCTTGTCAGCTGGAGTCAAGTTAACGAAATTGACTTAATTTTCTATTCAAACTTCCCATGGATGGAAGCATTAGCCAAGATGTAAATTTCAAAGACAAAACTCATACAGTAATTTACAAGAAACATTGAAATAGAATAGTCAGGAAGGAACAAATGCAGGCTCCTTGAAAACTTAAGCAATGTAGACATGAATAAGTGATTACCATCTGATCAGCCAACATCAACACTGTTTTTAATGAAAATTTCCTCCCGCAATAGACAAAATAGTCTTCAAGACTCCGTCCCAGAAGATCAATGACTAGAACATTATTGTCTCCATCAGTACCGCACCACTTCATACTTGGAACACCACCTAAACTCCAAAGAGCAAGAGAAATTAAAAAAAAATAGTTTCCTAAATTATTGAGTTGCTTCTTTCATATCATATAACTTACTTTCTCCTTGAAGAATACTATATAACTTTGCCTCATACAATAGTTGTGGATGTTTGGTTTTCTTGCTTTCCTGGAACATCAGAACACGCCACCATAAATCACAATTAGACCATATGTATTGATTCTTGAATAACTTCATATGCAACAGACTACCAAAAGAAAGGCAAAAGACAACTGCAAACATCTAACAAGCAAAGTTCTCTACTAAAATTTGACCCAATCTTTCATTCATTTATGCACGCTAATGCCCATCCCAACACTTATCCCCATCCAGCATGTATCTCACATTTCTATTTTCTGTTTCAACCAATAATTACATCAACATCAAATTATTGACTTCGTTTCTTATTATCATTCCATTATTTTTTTCACTATTTTTACATAAATACTCATAAACAAGAAAACAAAGCACAAGAAAAAGATCCTTTTCCGGTCATCCGTAAAAACAAATATCGAACCTAAGCAGGCCCTACTCTACCTAATATTCAACACAAACGAAATTCGAGTTAGATGATAAAGCGGCTGAAACCAGAAACAATAAAAGAAGACTAACCATCTTGATGGCAACAATCTCCGAGGTCTCGATATTCGAGGCTGAAAAAAAAACAAAAAAAAAAAGCAACCAATGATCAGCATATGCATACATACATACATCAATACATACATACATAGAACAATACACAGTGATAGATGAAGATCTATAAAACAGGCAAAAACGATGTCTCGCATATTATAGCAACATACTCCAATCCAGTTCAAAAATAGAAACAAAAAGGAGAAACATATGGTGGTGCTTACCAATATAAATTTCCCCAAACGAACCGCTTCCGATTTTCCGACCAGTCTTAAACTTGCCGCCGATGACCCTCTCCATGGTTGCTGAAAGGGAGAAGCTGTGTGTGTTGGAGAGAGAGTGAGAGAGAGCGAAAATAGAAATTAGAAATTGATGGAAGAATGAGATTGTAGGGTTAATATGATCCAATGGTAAGGTTTGGTTTTGTTATTAAAGTTGGCGCTGACATGTCAAATCCAACGAGCTCAACATTCCTGTGCTGCGCTGTTACCTAACTCCATCACCACACCACAACACAGCAACGCAACCATCTTTCTACTAACAGTTCCAACACGTGTGCAATTTCAAAAAACACGCTTTCTTCTTTTCACCTTCCACATTTTCAATATTTATCATGCCATCATCCATTTTTTATTTTCATCTAAAATACTTCTACGCGGTCATCTTATTTTCAGGGATTATCCGTATTAAAATTATTCAAAATTCTAGAATTGAATTTTGTTACCGAAAACAAAATAAACAAATAACCGACGCTTCCCTGTTTCTTGTTAAGGAAAATTAATTATTACTTTTTCTTCCACCTTTATCTGCTTTGGATATACTCAAATCTGACTCAGCAGAATCTAACAATTCAAACCCTCAATTAATGCGCTCTTTCCCCAATTCTCTCTTCCTAATTCATAAGACCAATCACTAATTAATAATTAATTTGTTTATTAACGATTAGTTGCCAGGAACATCAACACTAACAGTATGCCCTCAGCTTAATATATTTTTATTAATTACTAAATTAAACTTTGTCATTGAAATTGTATTAAAAATACATTAATAGCAATATTTTTTGTTATAGAAGTTTTATAGATTCTTTTGAATTGGGAATTTTTCAACTGGATAAGGCTGTCATTGGTCAATATAACTTAATTTAGGGGGTCAACCGTGTTACAGCTCTTGGTGACAATTTATGATAACAGTCACAGGTTTAGCAATATGTTCAATATTGTTCCACCAAAATAAATTAATATTGAACATTGTAAACCGAAAGTGCCAACAAAATATTTATTGACTTTATTATAAAAGATAAAATCTATGCGCACAATAATTTTAATTCAAAATATTAGCCAAATTTGATTTGAGTATTGTACTGATTCATGGACTGTGAAAGGGATTTAAAGAAATGTTGAAAAAGAAAGTGTTGAGTGCAGTGGTCAAAGAAAGCATGCTAGTATTATGCTTTTGATTATAATATTTTAATTTAAAACTAAATTCATGATTTAACTGACGCGACTGTCACGTCACGCATGTTAATGAATCGGCCCAATTTTTAAGGATCGGTTCAATTTTTAACGATTCGGTCCGACCTATTTTTATGGCTAAATTTTTCTACACATGTAAAAAAGACGTTCTGCAATTTTTTTAATATAAAAATAAATCAATTTCAAATTTATTCGTGACAGAATATTGATTCTAGAATGTGTGTTATAGAAAAAAAATATTTTACATTATGCTTCATTTAAAAAATACATTAATACAAATTAAAATACAAATCATATACGTCTAACTGCGAAATAGCTAGTTAAGAACATAACATCTAAATTTTAAGATTATTACTTTGAAATCTAAAAAATATATTTCATAATGACCACTTTGAAATATAACTAATAATACCTAATTCTAAAATGTTTATTCAATTACGAAAAAAAAATAGACCTCCTTTCAAAATATGAAAATATATGAAGAAATTATTCAAATAACTTTAATTTTCTAATGATAATTGTCTAAAAATTCGATTATGTTTTTTTTCCTTTTTCAAATATTCTTGATAATTATACAAGACGTTACTTTAATATTATATTTTTCATCGTCAAATCCAACTTACTTTTCATAAGCGTTGATAAAGGCACCGAAATTGAGTAAAGGAGCAGAAAAAAATATATAAGTGACTTTTCCTTTAAGCTAAAGACACAGTCTGGGCTAAAACTCATTTAAAGTTCATCATAAGCGAAGTCCTAAATCAAAAATGTCAATGTTACTCAAGGCATGACTTACGAAATAACGATCGCATTTTGACCTAATTCAAGGGGAGAAAGGTATAAAATGGAGGCTAGGGTCAAATGTAAAAGGGAACACTTCTCACTCATCACCTCTCATTTGTGGAGATCCTTTGGAGGCCGCCGTCATCAAGCCTAGCTAACTTCTTTTGTCTTGGAATTGAATGTAAATTCTCACTTTAAATGCACTCTTAACTCTATTTTTATATAATTGGATTCAAGAACTTTTGTTTTAAGTTTCATTATATCTTGCTTTATTTTAGATTTCTCATTGTGACTGAAAAACACTCTTTGGAATTGGAACTAAATGTAAATACATTACATCTATAAGTTCAGTTCAGGGATAAATTATAGTGTAATGACTGCTTATGATCTTAATGCTGATTAGGTTAGGGATGAATTATAGTGTAATGACTACTTATGATCTTAATGTTGATTAGGTTATTCTAGGTAATTTAGTTTATGAAATTCAGTGCTAGGCTGAAAAGACTTTTATTTATGCAAATTGGTAATTGGAAAAGATGACATTGAATTTAAGAGTGTATGCAAAGGAGAATATTACGATTCAATCCCAAGGTTTTTTATTATTATTAAACTCACATTTTCAATATTCATTGCTTTGTTTGTTATAACAATTTTCCAATTTGTTCAATCCTTATTCATTGTTTATTCATTCATGATACAATTTGGTATAATTCAATTTAAAATTCTTGTTCCCTATGCATACAATACTTTTCTTACTATTATATTACTTGTGGACTGAGTACACTTACTCAAAATCCATTAATAACTTTTATTTAATTTTTTCATGTGTTGTGTAGATCTTATGTCATAATATTTATAAAAGTTTTTGTACTAGTAAAACAAATTTTATATCTTAATATTGATAAAAAAATATTTATTATTGATAAAACAAATCTTATACCTTAGTATTTATAAAAATCTTTATTATTAATACAAAAATTTGTTTTGCAAATAATCTTCTTGTTGTTTCACCAACTTTCAAATTTTTTGAAAGTCACTATATGGACTGATTCTTCCTGCACCTCCATACTGACTACCTGCACCTCCATATTGACTACTTGTATCTCCATAATTTTGTATATTTTCATTTTAGTCATGAGGAAAAAGATGAAAATACCCTTTGACAAATTCAATTTTTTTTTTCTTTTCACGAACTGTAGAAACCGTAATGTAATTAAAAAATATTTTTTTTCTTTTTATGGATTGTACAAACCGTAATGCAATTAAAAAATATTATCATTAAGGATTGTACAACCCGCAATTATTTTTTCTGTATCTTTTATACTGCGGGTTGTACAAACCCCCGCAAGTATAAATTTTTCTAAACCCGTAATGCATTTAAATTTTTTTTTTTTTGTATTACGGTCGTAATGTATTTAAAAAAATTAATTTAATATGTATTGTCAACATAACACCACCGAGTCTATTTTGATGGTTAAGTTTGTTCTCATTCCAAGTTCTATCCCCACTTTAAATGAAGAGTCTATTGTGCTCCCCTATACCAATTAAATAAAGAGTATCTCCTACTTCTCTAAAGGAAAAAGTCTCTTAGATTGTTATGCTGAAATATTCACTCCTTTTTTTTTACTTAAAATAAAACTAAACTAATTAAATTAAGGCAAATGAAAAGTCTTTGTAAGTTTACTTATTGATTGTAACTATAAAAAAAAA
>Ga0123340_1001054_pt1 | contig 21785 bp, 12 predicted proteins | sample SirMexnodulemix_FD_89961 | JGI IMG/M metagenome (GOLD analysis project Ga0123340, IMG submission 89961) | Root nodule microbial communities of legume samples collected from Mexico - Siratro Mexico nodule mix | ecosystem: Host-associated > Plants > Roots > Nodule | place: Mexico: Nepantla...
ATATTATACACATATAACTTCACTTAAATATTAATTCAGGTAGACATCATCTCAAATCATTAATACATGAATAGTCAGTGTCTTATACAATTTCTTATATGTTTAAATGAAAATTTGTATGCTTAAATGAAACAGTATTTAACTATAATCATTTATTCATAATAAAATAATATCCAACTTACACAAATTTGTTATAAAAAATCAAATTTTTATCTCTACTCTAACTCAGTATAATAAAACAAGTATAATACATGGAATTTTATTTTTTTTTAAAAACACATTCAGCACAAGCAAGCACAAGAATCATTTTAAAGTTTAAGATGTAAATAAGATAAGTGTTGCAAAGTTTAAAAAAATCTCTTTACATATTAGTTTTGCCTTTTATTCATATGAAGAAAATGGATTTTTGTTTGAGAAGTTTATTAAGGTAGATATGCCTTAAGAAAATTATATCCATTTTGGGATACTTGAACAAAAATAATTTTGATTTTAAAATTTTAGGTATTTGTGGTTAAAATAAATTTAGTTTCTCAATGTTTGGTTAAAGGAGTGTCCAAACTTTAATAAACACAATGATAAGTGCAACAAAACAAACAAAATAACTTGCAAAAAAAACTATTTAGGATTTAAAATTTCCGATATTCCAAAAAAGAAAATAAAAGTTGTAAGCAGAACATCCACAAATAATCAAAAGCCTCTAAGAGGTATTTGGGTTTAGAGAAGAAAAAAAGGAATGATGAACATTACAACAAACACAAATAGAACATGTTCTAATATATTGACAGACTGATACAATACATTATCTATAATTGCTTTTTGGTATTGAAGACACTTCAAGACAGTATCATTTCATGTTATTTTTTTTTTTCAATGAACTCCAACAAAGGGGAAAATTGCTAAGATTAATATATAAACAATAACTTGGATTTAGTTATTGACTTGTCATATGAATTTAAAGGTCCAAATAATGTATAAATAGATTTCAATATTTTGAATAGACCATTGCATACAAACAAGCTATAGAAAATAGATGAATTGAAAGGAAATATTTTTTTTTTCTGTCATATAAAAATTTAAAATATACATAGAACATAAAAAGACAATCATCCCTTCTATTTCATTCAAATGCTTAATCCCAAATCATTTCATTCAAATGCTTAACATACAATTTTTTTTTTATTATAAAAAGTATACTTTCACTCTATTAATTTTAATTCATTTTACTCCAAATGAAAAATTAGTATAATTAAAAATGCAATTTCCACTAAAACACAGCCATTGCCTATTTAAGTTTGCAATATAGAAGTAAATAAATGTTTTTTCAATCATTTCCAAATTTGATAGAAAATAAATTAGTTTTTTAGGGTGAAAGATAAATTATTCTTACAACCAGTGTATTTTCGCATTTATTTAAGATAAAAAAAATAAAAATCACAGTCGCATGAATAAAAAACGGAAAGTATTTATTTAAACAGTTTTTGTCCTTCACGCATCACATAAACGAGAGAAAAAGAAAAGAAAGAAAAATCCTTCAAACAAAGAAAGAGATTGAGAAAACCTAGATGGATCAAGCAAAAGAATTTCTTCCATTTTGCCAATGCGATGTGATCGTGGTCCACCACTTGTGGTAGAACCAAATCCTCTATTCACTCCGATTTCATTTCGTTAATCTCCCTTCACCTTCCACGTCTTCTCGCGGTTGCCGGGGGCACCTCCTCCGTCATCGCCGCCGCCGAGTTCCTGTCGTTGCAACCCTAATCATCGCCCGTAGTGAAATCTGAGATTGCAGACCTCTGTGTGTGCCGAATCTTGATGAGCGATGGAGTTGGCACAACTAGAAGCATTGTGTGAGAGGCTGTACAATTCGCAAGACTCGGTAGAACGTGCTCACGCGGAGAACACACTGAAATGCTTCTCCATGAACACTGAATACATTTCCCAATGCCAATACATACTTGATCATGCCTTGACACCCTATGCATTGATGCTGGCTAGTTCCAGTTTGTTGAAACAAGTCACTGAACACAGCCTTGCCTTGAAGCTTCGCCTAGATATATGTATTGTTTCTCTTTATTTCACTTTTGTCCCCTCTTCGGTGACTCAAAATGCTGCAATTCTTAGAACTATTTTTAATGCATGTTAGGGACGTACCTCATAAACTATCTAGCGACCAGAGGACCTGAGTTACAGCCATTTGTGACTGCTTCTTTGATCCAACTTTTGTGTCGAGTCACAAAGTTTGGATGGTTTGATGATGACCGATTCCGAGACCTGGTCAAAGAATCAATGAACTTCTTGAGTCAGGTGATATAAAATCGATTGTTTAATTTGCATGCAATACGGTATCTTGTATCGAAAGAAGATTTTCTGGACTCAAGTAAAACACGAAAACCTTGACATTGTGGCCAAAATGGCGGTTGCGTCCTTTTTAAACCACGAATGTAGTCAATTGTAGATTTATATCTCCTAAACTAAAAAAGGTTTCTCAGTTTACTTGAATTAGTAACCCTGAATTCCACTTCTGATTTTGTCACCTTCCCAAATGTGTAGTAACTGGGTACATAAGCTATTATTCTTTATGTTATGACCAGTTAATTTTATCACCGCTAGTAATTGCTTTGGTTTCTGCAACTTTTTTCTTAAATCCTATTAAGTTAACAAGAAATCAGTATGTAATCTGAAATTGTTGCATTGCTTACCATCTCAACTGGTAGATTTCTGTTTCTGGAACATGTTGCTCATAACATATTTTTTCAACCAGGCAACACCAGGTCATTATGCCATTGGTTTGAAGATCCTAAGTCAGCTTATCTCTGAGATGAATCAGGTTAGAGTTTAACTTGAATATCTGTAGTGCGGACATTACAAAATACTATTGTCACGGGTTTGTGCTTGTCTGTGTCTGTTTATGGAGTCCATCCAATGATCTGGACATTGAACAGTAAAAATGAGGGCGGGATGTTGGTCCCGTGCCTTCTTTTGGGGAGTGGGGGGATGTTGAGTAACAGAACGGTTTTCTACTGGAGAAGTTGTACAACAGATAAAATATTCCTTGATTATTTACCACACAGATTTAAAGTAGTCAGTTGAGGCTGCTGTTTTAATGTTCTTATGTTATTGTTTTCTGTATGTACTTATTTATTTACTAGAGTATTCATACTCATAATTTTATAATCTTGTCATGCTTCTTTATATTAAAAATGATTTGCTTGTCACTCATTGTATCTTTTTTTTTTTTTTTATAAAAATATGAAATTTTACTTTAAGTGATATTTAAAATGAGTGTAAGATCCTTTGAAGTTTGGGAAAGTATCTGTCTTGGGTTCGGGGAATTTCTCAAGATTCCTTGGAAATTCCGGGGTATAGGATTTTTTTTCCTTCTAATTGAGCCAATATACTTGTATCTCTTATGTTGTCAATATGGCTGGGTAGGTTATGAGATTGGTCGATTTATGATCTCGCATTCTTGTCCTGAGTTTGATTGTGCATCGCATCATGTTGTGCATGGGTGAGACTGCAGCGATATTGTGGCAAAATTGTGAAATCTGATGAATTTCATGATCCTGCAAGCTGGTTTTCAGTTGGGTTGAACAACCCAGTATATTAAAACCCCCCCTTTTTTACCTTTTCTTCTCCCTAGTTTCTGTATAGCTTTCAAGACGCCTTAGTACATTTGTGCCCTGTTCTCTCTCGAACATTTCTCTACCTCTCTTGTCTGTTTTGTATGTCATCTCTCTCGACCTTCTTTATTGTCTTGCAGATTCCATGTGTCCTGCACATCTTAAGCTGTGACTTATTTGTTTATGTAGACTTATTTGAGATTTAATTTTCTCAAATAGATCATGTTGATACTTGAGATTTTCTATGGTCCATGTACAGTACTCTTGTTCTTTTAGTGGGATCCTAAACTAGTCTTTCCTTTAATGTTGTCATCTCTCTCTCTTTCTCTGTACATGTGTATATATCTGTACGTATGCATACTTTTATATTTTAGTTGGATCCTATGATCCTACATTTTATCACTTTGCAACCTACTCCTGATTCTAGGGATCTTGATGTTAACAACATTTGGTATCTGTGTGAATGTTTCTTGAGGGTTAGAGCTAAGGGAAATTTTATAATTGATACTTTTTGTTTCTATTGCACTTTTATGGGTTTTCGTGTTGTCACATATCCATTAATGAGTTTAAAGCGCTGGTCATGTGTGAATATATGCTTCATGAGGTCACACTGAAATTTGTGCTAACCTCATTCCAAAGGTTTATGAAAATTGAATGACTGTTGGTTATACTTTTTGTTAGGTCCCTGTTAATAATAAAAAAAAACTTATCTGGCGAATGATTTTCATAATCACTTCTCCTCGTTTTTTATTGTTCTTTGATCTCTTATATCTTAAATCCTTCCTCAGGCTAATGCTGGTATGCCTGCAACAAATCATCGAAGAGTTGCTTGCTCCTTTAGAGACCAACATCTTTTTCAGATATTCCAGATATCTTTAACATCATTGGGTCAGCTGAAAAATGATGGTAATAATGGAATACTCATACGCTTAATTTCCTCCTCTCTTTTAGTACCTTGTTTCTTACCTTTTTCCATCATGATGTTGAGACTTGAGATTGTATAATATACAGTTGTCAATCAATTGCAAGAATTGGCACTTGCTCTTTCTTTGAAATGCTTATCATTTGATTTTGTGGGGACATCTGTTGATGAAAGTTCAGATGAGTTTGGCACAGTTCAGGTATCTGTTTTTTCTTTATTTAAAAGTTTTAATTTTCGGGAAGTATCACACAAGTTTTTTTTTTTTTTTGTTGGTTCATCTACTATCTTATAATATGGTGGTTTGCAGATTCCGTCACCTTGGAAGCCTGTTTTGGAGGATTCTTCAACACTACAAATATTTTTTGATTACTATGGCATTACAAAGCCCCCTCTTTCAAAGGAGGTCAGTATATGCTTTTGTTTCAATGATCATATATTTCACATTTAGATCTTGAAGTTCGCCACAACTAAAATTTGAATCTTTTTTGCTTTTTGGAAAATTGTGTATTACTTACATTGATTATAGCCCCCTTAATTGAGAAATATCATGTGAGAGCACTTGTTTAACGTGAATGATCAAATTTGATTATAGCCATTTTAAGTTAATATGCTTTCTACATATATCTATGTTATAACATAGTGTTAAATATCAAGGGCATATATGATTTATGTACTGCCATTTTATTTCTTACTTTTCTGGGTTAATTTAATTTATTGTCATTCAAAGAATTTTGTCAAATCATCAATGTTCATTAGTTTTATTTTCTTTTGTGACCTATTTGTAGGTTTTATCCTACCACTTGTTAGACTTCGAACTTATAAACGTAGGCTAGTTATTTGAGATCTGAAATTGGCAATGATGACATAGTCTTTAGAATGGAAAAAGTGTTGGCCAAAGCATGATTAGATGCTATTTAAATGTTTGAAAAATTAATTACAATGTTATAATGAGGCAAAAGTAAGCATGGTTGATGTTTTAGTAGTTTTCGTGTTATACTAAGTTGAAACAAAAACCTGTTATTCTGAAAGAGGATGACTGGACACTTCTTGGAAAATTTTCTGGTGGGATTCCTTGGTTGTTGCGGAAATGTTGTATGCTGTAAAGAAGGTGTCAATTGAACGTTAGTGAGATATTTTAAATGTTTATTAGGTGGGGGTGGGGTATGCTGTAAAGAAGGTGTCAATTGAACGTTAGTGACGTATTTTAAATGTTTATTATATGGGGGGTGGGGGTGTAGAAAAAGATATACAACTGAATCTCCAGTTTGTAGACTACCAAAAAGTGAACATGATCTCCTTTTTCCCTAGGAGCAATAATTTTCTTTCTTGTGAAATAAAAGAATAATTTTATTTGAAAGGAGAAATAAAGGAGTCGAAAAAGGAAGAGGGTGTCTATCAAAAAAAAGAATGACAAAGATGACTTGATCTCTTAACCATTATAAGGCAAAATATATAAAGCGCTCATACAGCTTACAGCCTTCGCATAGCACCTCCCTTCTTCCATAAGTATCTCAGACTTAGACTACCTTTCTCGTTACCTGTATTGGGATTCCTATTGTAACCTCCAGAATAATAAAAGTTAAAACAGAAAAGGGAAATGAAAACAAGCAAACTGGAAAATACTCTTCAATCTCCTGGCATGTGTGACAAAGAGGAGCCGTGAGATCAAGAGGAACAGGAGACATTGACACTTTTTGAAAACCTTTGTGAATAACTTTGCCAAAACCTTTTGATGGTATTGAAAATTTCAAAGTTAACACCCTAAGCTTCACCAAAGTAAGGCAGTGAAAGGTTGTGGGGCAGTGTAAAATAATATTTCTTTATGAAATCAAGCAATGCACCTCATGGAGAAAAGTTATTATTCAACATTACCTCATCCTTTGCATTACATTTTACTTGAAAATTAAGTACCACACTAATGTATTATTGAGGTATTAAATATGATATCTTTTGTTGAATATTTTTCAAAATTTTATATTATCACTTATATTAGATGATAATTTGTTTGTTTATTTTGCAAAATTGAGAATTTGGGTATTTCTTGACTAACGATTGGTTAATGCTTATTTTATTTTGTGAAATTTTCTTATTGATGGTTCATCGGCCTGTACTTTTGAACCTTCTTTCTGTCTTAGGCGTTAATTATTTTTCTTTCCAGGCACTGGAGTGCTTGGTGCGACTAGCGTCTGTAAGACGCTCTTTGTTTACAAATGATGCTGCCCGTTCTAAATTTTTGGCCCATTTAATGACAGGAACCAAAGTAATCCTGCAAACAGGGCAAGGTGTTGTAGGCTTGTTACTTCCTCACTTGTTTTGTATTGTAATGACAAACTGGAAATATTATCTTCCATTATTATACGTGAAAGGAAAAATGTCTATTGTTTTCAGTTTTTTTGGATTTCTTGTTATTTATTCATTATGAACAACATTAAATAAGACAGAACATGTATCTATCTTAATTTCTTTTTGTGCATGTATTTGTCATCATGACAATTTATTCTGTCTTGGCTTGTTCAATCTTGCTGCCTCTTCAACAAAACAGTCAGTTATTTCCTGCCAGTGTAGGAAGTGAGAGTTTGTAAAATGCTCTTACTCGACCTAGGTAAAAAGCTCTTGGGTGAGATTTTGTAATTACAGGTGAAATTGGGCTGCACACATGGTTATCATTTATAAGCCATTAATCAGAAATAGATTAGTTGAATTTAAGATTCAATGTACTCTATTTTTCAGTGGCATTATAAGGGGAAAGGCATAGTAAATCTCTCTAGGTTCAGCAAAGCAAAAAAATGTTGTGAAGAAAGAAGCTATATACACGACAAACATTGGCCAGACTTGCATATACATTTTGAAGCTCTACTTAATACTTTATTTCCAATTCATGTTTTTGCCCTCTTGTTTTACATTGGCTATGCATTTACAATTTCATATGTGTTGGAAAGCAGGTCTTGCAGATCATGATAATTACCATGAATTTTGTCGTCTTCTTGGTCGTTTCAGAGTGAATTATCAGGTAGACTTGTGTGCGATTTTTCCCTCCCTTTGTGGTCTATCTACTGGTTTCTATTTCTAATTGGTAGTAATGCAATGTACATAAGCAGGGACATGGGGTTCATGCAATGGAGGCTAGGTACATACTTTGGCTTAGAAGTTAGATGGGCACTGTACTGTGTGCACCATACAAATTGCCCCTAGTAATTCTTGTGGAATTTTAAACTTCAATACACACCATGATAGGATAGTAACTTCAAAGATTGACTATAGTTTTTATAATTACTTTGCCACTGTTTATTGCAGTTAGCCTGAAAATCAACCTTAAATTATCTCTTTCCCAAAATTGCTGCCTCCAAACCAGGAGGAAATTGACTCTTCTAATTTGTTGATACGTGGAGAATTATGTTGAAAAACTTTAGAGGAATATTTCTGCATGTTCTATAATTTATTTCATCCGAACAACCTTGTAATACTTTTTTCCTCCATTTGCCTTGAACTTGATACCTAAATTTGTAAGCTAAATGTTTGCAGTTATCGGAGCTTGTTAATGTGGAAGGCTACAGCGACTGGATACGTTTGGTTGCAGAGTTTACTCTCAAATCTTTGCAATCATGGCAGGTTAATTATTGTGTTGCTTTAGAAAATTTCCAAGAGAATACATGATATATTGCGGCTCAAAATCACATTCTGAAGTCTTTTTGAGCAATTTATCTTTGGGATGTGGTGGCAGTGCCAGGAAACAATTCAGGACTACGTCTTGTGATAATTATCAATAAGATATACTTCATGAGTTAATTAGGTTTCTACTGATTTTTTGCATGTATATTTTGAAATAGAGGTATTGATTAAGCTGATATTTTCTCGTCAGTGGGCAAGCAATAGTGTGTACTACCTCTTGGGGCTGTGGTCTAGATTGGTGTCTTCTGTTCCATATTTAAAAGGTGATGCACCAAGCTTACTGGATGAATTTGTTCCCAAAATTACTGAAAGTTTCATCACGTCAAGATTCAATTCAGTACAGGTATTTCCAATTATCCATGCATGCTTTACATGTGGCCTGCTGCATAGTTACAGGCTGTTTGGATTTAATTTTAAACATCTCTTTATAAGACATTTGTCATAAATGTAATATCTTCTGTCTGTTTTATATAGGCTGGATTGCCTGATGATCTTTCTGAGAACCCCTTAGACAATGCAGAACTTCTTCAGGATCAATTAGACTGCTTCCCATACCTATGTAGATTTCAGGTATCATCCATATTCAATATTTTCATTCTTCTATTTTTAATAAAAGAAGAAATTTATAAGGCAAAAAGGCTATAAAAGGAGAATATGACAGAGCAGTAGAATAAAAAGCTAAAACAAACAGGAATATTAACAAAACAACTGTCCATCTTCCGTGCTTCTTTAAAGTGATAAAGACTTGATATAATCTTATTAAGTAAAAAGATTTGATCTTGGTGGGAACTCATGAATTCCAAATAAAGTAATTCTGGATCGAAGCCTAAGTTACTGAGATAAAAAACGAAGTTGCAATAAAAGAAGAATTAAACAAGTTTTAGGTCCCTAATAGACTGATTTTTGTTTTTGAGTACCTACCCAATAAGGTTTTTGTTCAAATTAGATACATAATAAATTAACCAATTTGGTTTAAGTCTTTTCTGTTACCTATATCAGTTGCATTGTCTATTTTTCCATTAAGTTATCCCATGTGTAATGTTGAACAATAATCAATATTAAATCCCTTCCGTTACCTGTATTGAGATGACACATCACCATATGATGCAAAGCATATCGGTCATTATGATAAAAAATATTGAGGGGCAAAAGAAAAATTTAAAAATGTTTCATGGACTTAAATCAAACTAAATATTGAATTAGGGACTTTAACAAAAATGATTAATTTATTAGGTACCCACTTTAAAATCGAAAAATTTATTGGATACTCAAAGCAAAAATTATATATTGGGAACCAGAAACTTAGTTTTATTCATAATCATATTCTCTTTAAATTCGTTATATTGAGCAAAGTGGCTATGAAGCTACACAAAATTGTGTTAATAGAGTGTTTTTGTATAAGTATAACACCACTCTAGCCTTGTAACCGACTGAAGTTAGGTAGTGACCATCAAGAGGCAACTTTGATTTAATTTATCATACTGAATTCTAATCTTTTGTGTATAATCAAAGAATGAGATAGATATCACGGTTGTTACTCATTTGCTGCAGATAGGAAATTCTTTATTCATTCTTAAATACTTTTTTTGGAATTCTGCTGCAATTTATTCAACTGTGATTGTTTGACTCATTTGTATTCATTGTGCAGTATGAAAGCAGTAGTTTATTTATAATAAACGTAATGGAGCCAGTCCTGCAAATATACACGGTGTGGTTATAGCTTTCACTGAATGCTGCCAGTTACCCTTTTGTTTTTTTGTTGAGAGAATTAGTTATAAATTGATGTTTAACTGTTCTCAATGACAAAATAGGAAAGAGCAAGATTACATGTTCCTGATAACAGTGACCTCAGCGTGATTGAAGATAAACTTGCTTGGATTGTTCATATCATTGCTGCAATTCTTAAGATAAAACAATGTACTGGTTGTAGGTAAAAACCTCTTTGGCTCTTGCCTTTTTTCTCTTGGAATGACGTGGATCATCAAAGAAGTTCTGACAGTGTTCATAGCTTATCAAGTATCAACTTATTTGTAGTCTTATTTTCTTGGGCATTTATATATGCAGTTTGGAATCACAAGAAGTGATTGATGCTGAACTTTCTGCTCGAGTTTTGCAGTTGATAAATGTAACTGACAGTGGAATACACAGCCAGGTACTGGCACAACATTAGTTTTTGGCATTTGGCAATTCTTTGTAAATTAACATGATGTCATTTAAATTTAATTGCAAAATTCTTTGGTTGTAAGTTAGGACATCCATGTTAGTATCTTGTATTTGTGTTGTTGGCTGAAGGATGATCTATTGTTTTCTTTAGTATAAATAATTTTGGTATGAAAGTATTTTGTTTAAGAGAGTAGCGGAATACATAATTTTGGTGAGCTTAAGCCATCCTTGCCTCAACAAAAAAAATGTGCAGAAGAACAATAGAAAAACTGAATGTCAAAATCCTGCGGTAAAATCCTTGTAAAGTTCATGCTCTCAAAGGATTGCTTGAAGTGCATATTACCGCAAATTTGGCCTTCCTACCAAAACATTTGAACTCTAGGGGATCAAATTAATGAAACTAACCTACAAAGGGTGAAGTTGATAATTAGGGTATCTTCCAGTGACTAAAACACAGTTTTACTCTATTTTTTATTGCAAAGTAAGGTTCCTCTATGATAAATGAAAGTCTTTTTATTTTTCTCCTTGTAATTGATTTTCACATGCAACTGGTTGAAATCACTTGGTCTATTGGGGAACTACCAGTCATAGTATTCTTCTATTTATGCAATTACAGAATGGAATCTATGTCTTAATCTTATTTTGTTTATTTTTTTTGTTTTTCTTGATGATAAATTTAGTCAATGTTGTGGTTCAGAAGAATGAATTTCTTATCTGTTTGTGTTTTTGGCATTTGACAGAGATATGGTGAGATAAGCAAACAAAGACTAGATAGGGCAATTCTTACTTTCTTTCAGCATTTTCGAAAGTCTTATGTAGGAGATCAGGCTATTCATTCTTCCAAGGTAATAAAATATTTTAATTATTGAGAATAAGACAGTTTGCATGGATGTACCGACTTTACAGATATAAAATGTTCATTTTAAAAAATTGTAAGTATGGGTACGTTAAAAACTTTATAATTTTTTTATTGATTGATATTTATATACAGACACATGCACACGAATGTATGTATTATGCAGGAAAGGAACTCATCTAATAAAACATGGCAGAATTATATAAAAGGTAAAAAAAATCGTGTAAATTTCAGATGATGTAAAAGGACTAATATATTTGTAAATTGTTAAAATATTTGTAATAAAAAAGTTATCTAGCTCAAATTGATGTGCTAAATCCTCCTGTTGCGTATTGATGCTGTTGCTAGTTGATTTACTTTCCCAACTTGCTATCATTACCACGTGTTACTAGAGACGGCACTTTTCTCTCAATATGCTTGTGATAATTAATGAGCTTAAATGAGATTGTAGAATAATGCTATTGAGAGAGAAGGAAAATGTCTAATTTTAACTGAAAGTGATCTCTTGTACTTGAGGCATACCTAGGTGTACCCAGTTACATTAATCCTCGTATGTACATACCCCAGACATAGCCAATATGTAACTGTTAGAAGTCTGCACCTGTTCATTTATATATTTTATGTTGCAGCAGTTATATACCCGGTTATCTGACCTTCTTGGCCTACATGATCATCTATTACTGCTGAATGTTATTATTGGCAAGATTGTGACTAACCTTAAGTGCTACACAGAGGTATTTTTTATAGCTTGTGTCTTTTTTCTCATTTAATTTTTTTTCCTTATTTAACACACTAATTGTGTTTGTGCTTATTTCAGAGTGAAGAGGTCATTGATCACACCTTGAGTTTGTTTTTGGAGCTTGCATCTGGGTTAGTTTTAGTTGGATTGAAGAGTATTAGCTATCTCTTTTGTAGTTAGGACAAGCCACTAGAATTAACTGATTTCTCTTGTTACAGCTACATGACTGGAAAGCTACTTCTGAAGTTGGACACAGTGAAATTTATTGTTGCCAATCATACGGTAGAATATCCTTTTTGTCATTCGTTCGTCAATTTCTCTTGGATTATCACTTCGCACTAGCTAAAATTGGCAGCTGATGCACTGTCATATAAATTGTGAATGGAAATTGAGCTTTACATGACACATTCCATCATAATTCACAAGTGACTTAAATAAGAGTGGTGTAATATGGAGTTGTATAGTATACAGTCAGCTCTTTCTTTTTCACGCTCAATATGTAAATGTTGATCAAGATTTTTTCTTGGGTTACTTTTTTGGTTAAAAGTTTATTTGGATGGGTATTATCTAGACTTCTTTTCGAATATATCTAAGTGTTCAATTAGGTATTCTATACTATCTAGACTTATTTGGAGGATTTTTCTTCTCCTTTTGGCTACACCCTCCCCATTTTCCTTCTAATTTAGTTCTCTCTCTTTTGAAAAATGATATACAATGATTTTTTTAGATTGGACAGTAGTGTTGCATTTCTTCCCTCCCTCTCTACTCCATTGTATTTCTCCACATTTCTTTGTTTATAGAATTATATTTCTGTATCTTTTTCTAAATTCTTTTTCACTATAATTAATCTCAGAGGGAGCATTTTCCATTTTTGGAAGCAAAAAGATGCACTCGCAGCAGAACTACATTCTATTACACTATAGGCTGGTTGATATTCATGGAAGATAGTCCCGTGAAATTTAAATCTTCAATGGATCCACTCCAGCAGGTACTCTGCTACTCTTCTCATTAAAATGCTTGTATAGTCATTTTTTAAATCTCAAGTCTCTACTATTTATTGGGGATTGGATTGTGCAGTTAGTGAAGTATTTTCACATTGCTGGATATATAAATATGACTGGATTTTATGTTTTGCATGTGATGGCTGTTAATCTTTATGCGATTTATAATTTATTCATCGTTTGATATAGATTTTATCACTCAAAATTGCACATTAAATTTGAATAAGCACCAAACATTAGACATTCACATTATGAAATAACATACATTTGATTTAATGGGAAAGAATGTCTGGACTGAAGTAATGGGGATCTGTTCTATAGCTGGTGATTTTCCCTGTCCTACAGGACCAGCATTATGAAAACTGTATATAAAAACAGTTATGTGAAAGCCTAAAAATGGGCGAGGGGAAGAATGGGTAACGATAAGATGAAGAAGAAAGAGTCGAATGACCTCAATTCTCCGTCCAAATTCCCCTTTTTGATATATCTAGTGTTGATTAACTATAGAGGACTGCTTGTAATTGTGTATCTTGTACACACGCGAATATTTTTATTTATAGTGAACAAAATCAGTAACTAATAATGACAAATATTATTCATTAAGATATTTCAGTATTTGATGTAATCAAGTCATATCATATTTCTCTATTTAATGTAGTCGAATCATATCATATTTTTCTATTTAACGTAGTTAAATCATATCTTTAACAATCCACCTCAAGCTAAAGCATATTTATCATATTAGTCAAGGCTGCCAATTGTCATTATGCTTGTGATAAGGACTTGGGCGTCGTAGGATGCATAAGTCATAAATCGAGTTATATGGGATGCTCAGTGCTGTATTTGAGTCTTGGTTCTCCCCCTTTAAGAGCTAGCTTTAAAGGGTGAAAAGGTATCAGAGTTGGTTGCCAGTGTCGTGAAAAGGATACATATGAAGGTTTCTGATTGGTGAGGGTTTTAACTAACAAAGAAGTTGAGTGAAGTGTCACAGAGCAAATTATTGTAGTGATAGCCACCAAAATATTAGCTCTCAGGAGCTATGCTACGATAGGTCCTTAAATATTATGGATGCCTAAGTCCTATATGAGTAGTGCGAGATGCTTGGTTGAGTATTTAAATGCATGAATTTCTTCCTTAATAGCTTTTAAGGGTGGTTCTGAAATGTTCAGGAGCTTGTCAGCTTATGCCTTATCTTTTTGAATACCTTCTTTTTTATTGGTTAGTGAAGCATAATAGCAATTGTTGTGTATTTTATTGTGTTGATTATAACATCTAGATGGGTTTTTCTTATAAGTAGTTGCTTAGCCTTGTGGTCTTAGATGAACTCCGCATATAATGTTGCCTCCTCCCTTTTTAGGTTTTTCTCAGTTTGGAGTCAACCCCTGATGCAGTATTTCGAACAGATGCTGTAAGGTTTGCACTTGTTGGTTTGATGAGGGATCTTAGAGGAATTGCAATGGCCACAAACAGGTTGGTAGTCATACTGTCTCTGTTATTCAAGCTGAGGGAAGCAATTGAACTGACCTCTTTTTCATATTTGTATTTCTTAGCCGCCGGACATATGGATTTCTTTTTGATTGGTTGTATCCTGCACATATGCCTCTACTCTTGAAAGGCATCTCACATTGGACTGACACCCCAGAGGTAATGAACCTTTACGATAATTTTTTATACTTACATATACACTGAAATAGGGAGTTTTGGTCCCATTATCATTTTGTAAATGCTAGCAGATTGCATGAATTGCTACATGATGTGCCAGTTTGTTTAAACTTAAAATAATTGTTTTTGAAAGAATCAATTATTTAAAAAATCACTTATTCGAGAATCAGTTAGAATTTGTTTATTCAAATAAGTATAAAACTGTTTTTTTAAATAAGAAAATTAGACAACCACAAAAAAAAAGTAAAGCATGGTTAATTTATTAAATAATCACTTATTTTAAAAAATAAGCGCCAGCAAACTGGCCCGATATTATACATGGGCATATTTATGGTTTGCAGTCCTGTTGACAGCAACTGGGTTTTGTAACTTTTCTGGCATTACCTCAGCTATATTTACTGTAACTTCCTGTCATGACCTAAAATCATTTAATTAATATCTTTAGTGTGGGAGATGGCTGAGGAGATGAGGTTGGCTTATGGGGAAAAACCACAGGCACCTTTCATATCCTTGGCCATCTCGATACAGAGTTGGCAGACATGTGGTATCACTTTTCTTGCGGGTTTGCTAATGCATGATATGGCATTGCTTCCCTCGACCCTCCATTTTCTCATGATATTTCTTTTGTTGGTTCTTTGACATTTAATTTGGTTAGCAATTACCTTATTTGAATTCAAATGCTAATTTTTCTAGATAAATTTTTTTTGGCTAGGGTAGGTGTAGAAGAAAAAGCTACTAGTCAGTCAATCTGCAGAAAATCATAATTTACAACCCAAGCTAAACATTTTATTTCTAGAAAGCATTAATATTTAACTGATAATAATGTATGTGCTAGCTGTCATGCTCCAGTGCAGATGAATTATGGAAGTGGTGTGTGCCAATTTTATCCTCTAATTAATCTTAAGACCATTGAAATGTTTTAGATTGGAAGTATTTTCTTGTGATAAGAGCAGTGTGAATCTTATTTCTAAGAACATGTGAAAACTTGCCTCAGTAGGCACTAAAGGGTTATGGACCACTTTATCAGTGGCTAACCACAATAACACCTACATCTTTCCTGGTTTGGCATTGAGGGGCTGTGAATTGTTCAGTCAAGGACCTGTCAAATTTCATATTAAAACCAGTTGGCATCAAGTGAGGTTTGTGATGTGGAACTTCCCAACACACCCTATCTGCAATTGCCTACCAAACCAGACAAGTCTACCAGAATAGGCAATTACCAAGATGAACTATAAGTTCTGATAAAATGCCAAATTTCATCGTAAACCAATTGGCCTTTAAACAAAGTTGCCCAATGAATGTATAAGTCGCACTCTAAGAACTAAGACAAGTGATTCAGGACTCCCCAAGAGAGCCAATTACCTAATAAATGCTCATGCCTCTACAGCCCTAATCTGAGAAGCTGTGGTTCGCCTAAATGAGTGACCGCTAACATGGCCTTATATGGATGACCTACCAATGTGGCTAATAAACCTCTGCAATTACAACTGACATGGAAATTAGTACGGAAAGCTTTGACATGGAAAATAACAATGAACATTCTTTCATAAATATTGCCTTGAAGAAGTTATCAATAAAGGTAATAAAATACTTAAGACTTAGAGAGTAGTAAAGACTAGAGAGAAAAGTTGGACCACATGTTGGATAATGTTAAAATAAGTTTCTTTATTATGTCTTAGAATAATTTGGAAGCATTTAGTTTCTATTCTTTCATATTTAGTTTTTTTTTTTTTTTTGTGTGTGTTTTTAGTTTTGTTGATGAGTTATAGAAATGTGCAATAATAAAAACTTTGGATTCTAATTTCCCTTCTACAAATGCCCTTTGTCATGTACATGTGGAATTACTTCCTATACATACATTCTGATGTATGTTCCTCTTCCCCCTCCTGGCGCTTGCTTGATTCTGCAGGTTACTACTCCATTGTTAAAGTTCATGGCTGAGTTTGTGCTAAATAAAGCTCAACGTTTGACATTTGATTCTTCTTCTCCCAATGGCATACTTCTTTTCCGGGAAGTTAGTAAACTGATTGTTGCATATGGATCTAGAGTTTTGTCTCTTCCAAATGCTGCTGATATTTATACATACAAGTACAAAGGAATATGGATTTGTTTGACTATACTGTCAAGAGGTGAAATCCTAGCCCTGTTTATTTCTGAAGCACGCTCTTGTGTTGTGCCTGTATTTTGTTTGCTATTGTTAATTTCTGCAGCTAGTAAAGTTATTCTATGATGTTGCGGAGTTATATAAATGTGGTTTAGTTCAGAAAATACTGAGTATTTTTGCGAAATGTTTGAGTTGTTCATGGTTTTGTGTGACAGTTACATGAATGTGTATCTATTTTTTGGGACAGAATACTTTAGAGAGTGATTGTATGTGGGCAAGCTAAATTTAATATCTTGCATCAAATGACAGCCCTTTCAGGAAATTATGTCAACTTTGGCGTGTTTGAACTATATGGTGACAGAGCTCTGTCTGACGCTCTTGATACTGCTCTAAAGATGACACTGTCAATTCCTATGTCAGATATATTGGCTTATAGGAAGGTATGAAAACTATTTTCTTGCAATATTAGTCATATGTACACATCAAATTAAATTTGCAATAATAAAATGAAGGATATAAAGCTAAATGATTGCATGGATAAAATTTTCTTAAAAAAATCTTTTTATGAAGTTGAAAGAAGCTTAGTTGTGTTGAATGGTCAATTGCCAATCTCTCTTTTGAATGGTAAAGATTTATTAGGGTGTGGGTTTAGAGCCTAATTCAACCGCAGAATTGGTATGCATGGTGAGAATTGTCCCCCAATTATATGTTATATTTTGGTCATTTCTCTTGTTAATGTGATACTAAAACGCCACCCTTGAGGTTGCAATTAAGTTAACCACCTAATAGGCCTCAACTACAGGATCTCAGGGTAATCACAATTAAGGTGACTTTCAACCACTTCCTCATTCCCAAGATTTCCAGCCTGGAACATGGCAAAATGCTGGTGGGTCCAGCAATGGATATAGAATAGGTTTTGATACCGTCTTACAATGTGACAAAACCAGTTTATAAGTTAAAGGTTGTCTTTCACTTATATACTATATTTTGCCCGTAGTTGGTGAGAGACTAAACCATCACTCTTGAGATTGCAATTAAGGCTGCACCATTGAAACCACAACTAACTGAGCTACAAGTGTATAATTAAGACGACTTTTTTAACAAGATTAAAAATAGATATACCAGAAGATAGTGAAACAAATATCCCATACCTTTGCTGTTTACTAAATTACTACAATGAGCTATGCATTTTCTAAAGCAAAGATATTTTTATGCTAGAGGGTGAGAAATATTCAAGTCTTAGAATTTGAGTCTAGGCCTGAGCTAACCCAAAAGCTGGCTAATGAGGTGAGGTTCTTCAAAATTTCTGATTCAGGAGGAGCCTTCACCGCATGGCTTAAACTTTAGGTTGCTGATTGATATGGTATCAAAGTGCTCCATGACCAAGTGATTGAGTTTTACCCTTTCTTCCTCTATTTTAAATAAAAGTTGGGTTTCAGGACAATGCCCAGTGGTTTACGCATTATCCGCACTAAGCCCAATTGGCTCTTGCCTGAGGAAACATGTTAACTATAAAACCATCCGTGAGCCTTCATAGTTTGTATAGGTTCTATTTATCTCAGTCCTGAATTATTTGTTGGCTTAGATTTCTATCAGGTTGCCAAATACTGTTACAGTGAATCACACTTAGTTTTCGCTTTTATGCAGCTAACAAGGGCTTATTTTGCATTCTTGGAAGTTTTGTTCAATAGCCACATCACTTTTGTATTAAACTTGGATACAAACACCTTTATGCATATGGTTGGCTCCCTTGAATCTGGACTTAAAGGGTTGGATACAAGTATCTCATCACAGGTTATGGCTACAAAATCTCATATCCGTCTTCCCATTTTCAGGCTAAAGGACTTTTTCCATAGAATTTTTTACGAGATTATATTATTGTAAACAATATGTTTTTGGTTTGTAACTGCCTTTGTCCAAATCTTCTACTTTCTGATTACAGTGTGCATCTGCTGTTGATAATTTGGCTGCCTTCTATTTTAACAACATCACCATGGGGGAGGCTCCAAATTTGCCTGCATCTGTCAACCTTGCTCGTCATATTGCAGAATGTCCCAATCTGTTTCCAGAAGTAAACATTTATTTTAATATTTTACTGTTCACAATCTGTTAAAATTTCACAATTTTTGCACTAACTTTTTATAAATTTATTTTTCTGGAATCTGGAAAAATTAAGGTGCAGTTAATACCATTATGTCATCATTTTAGTCCTAAAATTTCACTTGGTGAAAACCTTCACTGATTTATCTGTTGTGTGTATAACTTGTTCAGCATACTCGAGAAAGAAAACTACCATTTTATTTTATGAAATATGCTCATATTCATTTTTCCTACCATGAAACTGGGAACGAGGGACAATTAGTTAAGGTTATTTGACTTGGGTGTCTCTCTTTTGCATGCCAAGATCTTGAAGACCCTATTTGAGATCATATTGTTTGAAGACTGTGGAAACCAATGGAGTCTGAGCAGGCCAATGTTGAGCTTGATACTCATTAATGAGCAGGTAGTGAATCTTTTCAATCTGTGTTCTATTTTCATAAAAATTTCTGCTGACAGTTGTACATATATTATTTAACAAGCTTTGGTAAATAATATATATACTCCAACTTGAAGTTGAGTGTAATATTAATTTGCATTTATTGCCTAACTAATCAGTACTCCAGACTAGGAGTTGAGTCTTCATGTAATTATTCATTTATCTAGCATAAAATGCAATTATATATTGATTTGCCTGACAATTGTAGCCACATTTTCTGTTTGTTTTGTGACACAATCAAGTTATAGACTGAGTTTCTATTTACGTGCAGATATTCTCTGATCTGAAAGCTCGAATCTTGTCATCACAGGTATTTTCCTTCTTAGTTAGTGTAATCTGAAAGTTGGGCTATAAAATTTTGTGGTGTTTTTTTATCTGGACTACAGATCAGGTCTTGAATCATAGGGCTAATTCAGCCTCTCGTTTTCCACAATTAAGAAAAAGAAACTCAAAGATAGTAAATATTGGTTCACATACGAGGCACTGATGGTAGTTATTGTGTCGATCTCACTCTCTACTTTAGCGTACATCAAAGTGGTGACAATAACTTGCTATTAAGTGGTTCAGTTTAGTTGTTGTTATAATATCTTACATGTTTTTGGGTGGCTAGAACCATGAGTTGTGTTTTTCCACTCTGCATGCGTTGCATGACTAGGGTTCGTTAATTTTTGCAGCCAATGGATCAGCATCAGCGGCTATCATCATGCTTCGATAAACTCATGGCAGATGTTACTCTGAGCATAGATTCCAAGAACAGGGACAAGTTTACTCAAAATCTTACCGTATTTCGGCATGAATTCCGTGCCAAATAATTCAATTTATACAAGTATATATGAGAATATTTTGTGTCTGTATATTGTCTGTTTGGAGAATCTGCTTCCATCTTTTCTGGTGGTACCTTGGACCTATCATGGAAGAAAGAACCGCATTATGCGATTTCTTCGTTTTGGTCTTGCATGTAAGAAGTGTATTCTTTGTAATTACTGTTCATGCAGTGTGGACGATAGCTGTATACTTTTGGTGGTACCAGATAACTCTTTATACACCTCAGGTTTGGATGACTCATTGTTCGAAGATGAAGGAGAGAAGATTTTGAAGATTTAAGGATGTGATTAGTACAAAAGGTCATGGCTAAATTAGTGGAGGGATGGATAAAACGGAACCACCTGAAATGTAGAGTGATTGAGTTAGATATATTCTTTTTAGAACTCATGTATATTATTATCGATGATATTCGTTTAGAAACATGCTAGATATTATTTGATATCTTGTATAATTGATTTCATTGTACCTCTATTCTAAACCAACAAAAAAAGGGAAAGATGTGTTTAGATGGATAGAATTATATAAGAGAAATGGTCATTTTGTTCTCAATCTTTTGAAATCTTAAAACATCGTTTTGTGACTAATTAACCAGATTAGAGACTTTTTTTTTTATGCGGCTTAACCTAATATCTGGAAAAAGGAAAAAAAAAAAAAGAAGATAAAACCATTATTAGGTTGTGTCATGCAAGATTTAGTTGCAGAGGAGAAGGTTTTATTTTGCATTAGCCAACGTGTATATGCTAAAGTGTAATTTTATAGTTTTTCTTTCCCTTCTTCTATAACTTTATAGTGTAATTCATATGCCTGATTAAATATACTCAGTTGAGAGGCATGGTATTAGTAAAGTGTGTGTGTGTGTGTTTTGTTTCGTTGAATTTTTTGCTTTTATCAACTTTTTTTTATGCAGTTATGTGAAATCTGTATAGGATATGCTTTCTTTCATCTAATGTCGCTTTCTTGGTCTCATTTTCATTTTCTACGTTTATAATCCATAAATTTGGAAATTCTTTAGTTTGCATAAATTATGTGCAAGTAAAAATCGATGAGTACTATACGTATTAATTAATAAAACTAAAATGTAAAATACTTATTGTAAATAAATTGTCTTAGAGTAAAACACAAATTATTTAAGTAATTAAAAATATTTAATAATATGCATTGGATGTTGGCTTCGTACATAATGCAGTGTTGAAAAAGTTTGAACTATTTTAATTTTGTTAGAGTTTTTATTTTTACATTAGTTTGATGGGATATATATTAATATTATAAAGAAAAATCAACAAAATACTAATACTATAAGGAGAAGTAATCTTTATATAATAAATATGTATACATTTTTGTACAAACAGATAAAAGAAAAGAAAGTGTGATAGAAAATGATAAATGTGGTACGAATAATGATGAGAAAAAAAAAATCTTCTTAGTTAGAGTCATAATAAAAATGTAGCGAGGAAATCTGTTATAAAGAAGTTATATATTCAATTAAACCTTAAAAATTCTATATTTATTTCTCTTGTCATGCAATTTATTTGCAACTGCAATTATAGTTGTGAAACACATGAGCTGCAGAAGAAAAAGAAAAAAAAAAAAAAAAAAGGGGTGGAGGAAGGGGGGGTTTTTTTAAATTAAATGTTAGATAGAGAGGAGAGGGGGGTGGGGGGGGGGAAGGGAAGGGGAGGGGAAATAGA
>Ga0123340_1001059_pt1 | contig 21737 bp, 18 predicted proteins | sample SirMexnodulemix_FD_89961 | JGI IMG/M metagenome (GOLD analysis project Ga0123340, IMG submission 89961) | Root nodule microbial communities of legume samples collected from Mexico - Siratro Mexico nodule mix | ecosystem: Host-associated > Plants > Roots > Nodule | place: Mexico: Nepantla...
AAACAATTTTATTTAATATTTCTTGAATTTGACTGCTAACATTTGAAAATAAATCATAAGTAATTATTAATAAAAAAACAACATGCATAAAATAATAATTTAAATTAAATTTAAAAATAAAAAAATTGTTATCAACTATTAATGATACACCCTCGACAACATCAATTAAAAAGTATACATTTCAATAATGTTTCAGTCTAAATAAAGTCAAGTTATGAAAAAAATATAAAAAGAAAAGACCCGAGTCTGAAAATACGAGAAAAAAATACATAAATTTAAAATATATAAATTTTTTAATTTCTTATGTTGAATTTGACTTTTAAATAATCTAATTATTTTTATAACTTTTATAATTTTAAATTAAAATGTTATTGTAAAATATTTCAAAATTTCCACTCAAATAATTAATCTTCTTAAACCTCTATACTTAAATTATTACCATTAAACTTTTTTTAATTGAACTAAATTATTTAAGGTTTAGGGTTTAAACTAAATTATTTCATTTATGAAAAGTAATTTTTTTTGTTGAAACTCATAAACGCTTTATTCTTTTGTGATATACTCCTTAATAAAAATTATTATGTATCCATTAAAACCATATTTTTACTATTAAAGCAGTATCCTTTAAACTTAAAATTTCTAATAAATTACTCAAATTTCCACTACTAAACCAATAAAAGGAATTCCAAATTTAATAAATGGGTATGCCAGTGTAATAATAGAAATGCAAAATTTCAATAATAGTAATAATAGAAGCAATAATGAGTACACTCCCCTTTTCCCATCCCTGTGATTTCGGACACGCGTAAACGCCACCAAACGTAAAGGGCAATCTCGTCCTTTCACCTCAACCGTCTCCGACAGCCTGCGCGCGAATGTCCCCTTTCCCACCTTTTATTTAATACTATTAATTTGCGAACAAAGCAGAACCGCAACCTCACAAAAAATTTCTAAAAGTAAAAAAAAAAATCACTTACATTTTTTTATTATATTCATTAAGATCAGAACAACGCAAACAAAATGATTCCAATAATAATGATAAACAATGAAAGTTAATTATTAATAATACTAAGATCAATATTAATATTACTTCCCTGCATCATGATTCAAGATCAGCCATGATGCTCTTACTTCACTCCATTGACATTCAATTAAACAAATAAACCAAACCCTAACACTCTCACTCTTCACTCACCACCTTCTTCTTCTTCTTCCATGGTTTTCAGGTTCAACACTGACGGTTAGATCACTGATCACCGCAATGTGAATGAATGAGTGACTGCATTGGCGTGTATGTGAATCAAGTCAAGTATGTGTGCAGACCATGCCCTTTCACTTTTCTCTTTGATTCCATCTTCTTCTGCTTTTCTCCCTCACAATGATTCTTTACTTCCTCTTCTTCATTACTCCTCATTCTTATTCTTACTTTGTTCTCACCATGTTGTTTTTCTTTTGGTTTTTTCTCTGCTACCAGTTTATGTGAGAGAGCAGCTGGCTACTTGGATCAGAGTGAGTGGACATTGGTAAAGTTTGTTGCTTTGAGCCCAAATTTCAAAAGGGTTGTTTTAGTTTGAGATATGGAACCAGCTTGTGGTTCCTATTTAGTAATTTTGTAGTTACCATTTTGTCTAACTGCTTGGCATTGACTTGACCTGACACAGATCTTGTAAGCTATTGGAGTGGGGGATTGGTTGGTGAAAATGAGATTGTTGGTATTTGGGTGTGTGTTGGTTGTTGTATCTGCACTTCTGGTTTATGGGGATGCTGAGATTTACATAGTAACTGTTGAAGGTGAGCCTATCATAAGTTACACTGGAGGTACTGATGGGTTTGAAGCTACTGCAGTGGAATCTGATGAGAAGATTGATTCCGAAAGGTACTTGTATACATTCCTCTCTACTCTTTTTTGTTATCACTACTTAGAGACTTTCATTTGACTTGTTTCTCTCTTCACTAAAATATCCTTTTGAGCCCTGGATTGGACTTGTTTTTAGCTGAGGTGAACGTGTCTATAGATTTTTGAAGAGTCTAAATTAATTTCTTCATGAATAAATTTAATTTTGACCCTCTTAAGAAGTATGAACGGTAAAGTAAATGGTTTAACTTTTCAACTATTGCTCATATGAAGTTTTCTTGGAAACCTGAATTATTTGAGAAGTAGAGATATTTATCTTTCATGTGTAGGCTAACTTGTGATTGCTAACAATTTGTTTATAGATGGTGCCTTTTTTCTCTCTTCGTTTTTGAGGAAAATAATGCAATGATCACCACCCCACTCTGTTTTCAGCAGTAATTTTCATTTTAGCAAAAAAAAATAAAATTGGCTGTTATTTTTCTCCTCCAGTATGTGATGAACCAAGAGATGGATATTGGATAGTGTGGTTGCTCACCTTTATACTAAAAATTTCTTCCAGTGAATTGGTTACTTCTTATGCTCGCCATCTTGAGAAAAAACACGACATGCTGCTTGGGTTGTTGTTTGAGGAAGGGACATACCAGAAACTCTATAGCTATAGACATCTTATAAATGGGTTTGCTGTTCATATTTCACCGGAACAGGTGAAGTCTTCTTTTATCCTTTTGTTATTCTTTATCCAGCTGACTAACATATGAATTCATTTGCTTACTCTAATTTCGATATGTTATCCCTTTATATTAGTAGGCAGAAACTCTAAGACGTGCTCCAGGAGTGAAATCTGTTGAGAGGGACTGGAAAGTGAGGAAACATACAACACATACCCCACAATTTTTAGGGCTTCCAACTGGGGTTTGGCCAACTGGAGGTGGATTTGATAGGGCTGGAGAAGACATTGTCATTGGATTTGTGGACTCAGGGATCTATCCTCATCACCCAAGTTTTGCAACTCATAATGCTGAGCCATATGGGCCAGTTCCAAAATATAGAGGAAAATGTGAAGCTGATCCGGATACTAAGAGAAGTTACTGCAATGGGAAGATTGTTGGAGCACAGCATTTTGCTAAAGCTGCAATAGCTGCTGGGGCATTCAACCCTATAATTGACTTTGCTTCTCCTCTAGATGGTGATGGACATGGAAGGTTAGGCTCTGCCGCCTTTTATATTTATTAACTTCTTCCCTATGAATTCTTCTCATGTTCCCTTTGTACAAGATTGAAAGATATCAAAATGTGTCATTTCCTTCAATCCTTTTTATGAGCAAAACATAAGAAAGTAACATTAGTTCTTCATTCTTTTTCTTTGAAGCACTTGAAGTGGATAGTTTTAACAATGACGACATTATGCTTAAAGCCATATATATCTTTTAATTTGATAACTTTTTTTTAATGATTTTCTGTTTTTTCTTTGTGGTCTCCTGGAAGTCATACGGCATCTATTGCAGCTGGAAATAATGGAATTCCTGTGAGAATGCATGGCCATGAATTTGGGAGAGCCAGTGGGATGGCTCCTCGTGCTAGGTGAGGAACAGTAATATGCTTGGTTGTTTTGAACTGGAAACTACAATTCGTTTTGTTGCACTAAACATTTGGTGTATCTTTTTCAGGATTGCTGTGTACAAGGCACTTTATAGACTGTTTGGAGGGTTTGTTGCAGATGTAGTTGCTGCAATCGATCAGGTATACAAGAATATTATATATACACACTCACTGACTTACGAATTGATCAAATATTCCTACCTTCCACCCAGGCAATATGTTCACACTAGATTGTTTATGAGTGGATATTATTGCAACCTGCAGCTGCACCTTTTATTTTGATGTAAATCTGACATTCAATATAAAATTCAATAACTTGTCCCAGCAATCTCATTGTTTACTGTTTATATTCTATCTCAAAATTTATAATTCACAAAATTTATGTATCTACAGGCTGTATATGATGGAGTGGATATACTCAGCCTTTCAGTTGGACCCAACAGTCCTCCAGCAGCCACCAGAACTTCCTTTTTGAACCCTTTTGATGCTACACTTCTTGGAGCTGTGAAAGCTGGTGTATTTGTCGCACAGGCTGCTGGAAACGGTGGTCCTTTTCCGAAGACACTGGTTTCATATAGTCCATGGATAGCATCGGTAGCAGCTGCAATTGATGATCGTAGATATAAAAACCATTTGATCCTTGGAAATGGAAAATCTTTAGCTGGAATTGGGTTATCACGTGAGTTTTCCGAATTCTGACTGTTTTTCCAGATTATTCTTTTTGATGGATTGATATTGATAGTCAGGAGTTATGGTACGGATTGATTGTCGAGACTTGTGAGGATATGAAAGATTTTAGAAGAAATTTTCCTTTTTAGTTGATGGAAACACAAAAATAAGTTTCTCTTTCTGAATTTGGAAAAAAAAAAAAAGAAACAAAACACCTTTTCGAGAAAACTCATCTTTGTTCTGTTATTGCTTCACTTTATCTCTAGCTTTGTTTTCTTCGGTACCACTAAAAGAATACAAGAACAAGATAAAATTTTCGTGGCTTTGCCTTCTGTATGTGACATCAATTATTTCCAAGGGTAGAAATGTCCTCCTTGGGACTTAGGTATGGCATATCCCACCTTTACTTTAATTGGAAAAATGCATTTACTAGCTAGCTTTAATTGTTAAATCAGAGTAGTCAGAATGAAAATGTTTGGTGTTAGTATTCTTTCAATGAAGTTTGGTTTATTAAATATAGATCAGATGTGTTGATTCCTGATTATCTTTCACCTTAAATGGTTCAGTGCATTTTAGTGAGACAAGTCTCATCCCTTGATTAAAAGTGCGTGCAACAAAACAAGTTCTGTTATTTGGTTTGTAAAATATTTTTCAATTTAAGTTGAAGATAGCAAATAAAATATTTAATAGCCTAGGTAAACTGTACTGACATTGCTAGGTGTTCGGCCGCATTTCAATATATCTTTTGGTGACTGAGGATGTATATGTTCATCATGTACTAATTTTCTGTAAAGCAGTTCCTGGGGATATAATGAGTTATTGTTTACGATTTTATGAAGTTATTGTTTACGATTTTATGAAGTTATTGTTTACTTTATAATATGAAATGTGGCAGAGTTGTATACATGTTAGGTTAGTTTTGTTGTATTGGGGTTTAGTTATAAATGCAACGTAGGTTGCAAATCAATTTTTGTTCAAGAAATAAGGTCTCTCCAGTGATGTGTAAATTTATGCTTACATGGCATTGGCAAATCAGATATATTGATGTTCACAGTTGATTTATTGTTTTAGATCCCCATGTATACTTCAAATATTCAATACCAGATCTATATTGCTAAAATATGCATAATGGCTTGTACAGCTTCCACACATTTGAACGAAACATACAAATTGGTTGCTGCAAATGATGTGTTGCTAGATTCTTCAGTTATGAAGTACAGCCCCACAGATTGCCAGAGACCAGAACTTTTAAACAAGAACTTGATAAAGGGCAATATTCTTCTCTGTGGTTATTCCTTCAATTTTGTTGTTGGCACTGCATCAATCAAGAAAGTCTCAGAAACAGCAAAGGCCCTTGGTGCAGTTGGGTTTGTTCTTTGTGTTGAAAATGTTTCTCCAGGATCAAAATTTGATCCAGTCCCTGTCGGCCTTCCTGGGATTCTCATCACAGATGTCAGTTATTCAAAGGTAATCAAACTCATTTGTACTGGTATTTCTATGTAGGTTTAGATTGAGGTCAATGCTAAGTTCACTTTCTCTTTGCCTATAATTTATTCCACAGTCAAATACTTATCTCAGTTACCACCGTTTTTATTTTATTTTTCTACATTTTCATCAATAAAATTTGTTTTTGTTTATGATCATAAAGTGTGCACTATTTATCATGTGATTTAGTACTTTCAAATTGTTATTTTTCAGGAACTAATAGATTATTATAATATCACGACACCAAGAGATTGGAGTGGACGGGTAAAGAGGTTTGAAGGTACAGGTAAAATTGGTGATGGTTTGATGCCTATTCTGCATAAATCTGCCCCACAGGTGGCATTGTTCTCTGCTCGAGGACCAAATATAAAGGATTTCAGCTTCCAAGAGGCAGATCTTCTCAAACCAGATATATTAGCTCCGGGTTCATTGATTTGGGCTGCTTGGTGTCCCAATGGAACTGATGAGCCAAATTATGTTGGTAAGTAATGACTTGACTATATTGTCTTTGCTGTGATTACTTGAAAACTTCTACCTACAATTATACATTTCAACCTCATGACCTGAGCTGAAGCTCTTATGTATGTGTTAGTTAAGTTTGGGGCCTAGGATTCAATTCCAAAGTTCTGCAAAAAATTGAGATCTCTGAACTTTGGAATTTGTTCATAGGAGCAACTGATTATTGAAGATATGCTGCCTTGGACCGGATATAATTTTCTTCTGTTCATGTGGATAATATGAGAATTTCCTCAATAACTGAGACAAGACAAGATACCGAGCCGGACAAGAGAACCTCTTGGTAGAAAAAAGAGAACCTGTACATTGTACTATAAAACCTGACAACTAATATGCTCTACATAGGAATATTAGATACTGATGTTTACGGTTTCTCTTTGTTTTGAGATTACTTGTAGATAATTTTAGTTCCTGCTAATTGATGCTCTAAATTGTGAGAAAATGTGTTAGGATTTCCTCATATTATTAAAAGAATAAATGCATCAAGGAGGGAGGGACAAAGCTAGAAGAAAAACTTGGTGATATATTATATATTATATAATTGATAGCAGTTTGTTTTTTCTCGTGCAGGTGAGGGGTTTGCCATGATATCTGGAACCAGCATGTCTGCACCACATATAGCTGGAATAGCTGCTCTTATAAAGCAGAAGCATCCTCATTGGAGCCCTGCTGCCATTAAATCAGCCTTGATGACAACATCAACAACTCTAGACAGAGCAGGGAATCCTCTTCTAGCACAGCAAACATCTGAATCAGAAGCTATGAAGCTGGTCAAAGCTACTCCTTTTGATTATGGGAGTGGACATGTTGATCCAACAGCTGCCTTGGACCCTGGACTCATCTTTGATGCAGGTATGATTTCTTCTTCCCTAGTATAACTATTTCTTTGTCTTAGCAAGTTTAAACTCCCAATTAACTTGTATACACGTATTTGATTAATCCTGTTAAACTCATGAACCTGAACCCATTTTTTGGCTGGTTCAGTTGTTTACTAGAAGTTCACTTGAAAGAATCTCTGTAAAATGAAAAAATGGTTGAGTAACTATGACAGCAAGAAAAGCAACTGGTGAATCTCGATCAAACTAAAAAAAACATGGATAGAAATGTAATTAAAATCGATCGTTAAATTTCTTTAACCAGGGCTGGGACTTTCTGCAGTTGTTTTCTATTTACTCAAACATTTGGATCCTGAAATAAATTTTAGTATTAAAACGAGGGGTAAAACCAAAGCATGATGATAGTAGTTATGATATGTAAAATCACCTTAAATATAATTTTTTAAAGTCCTTATTACAATACAGTAAAAACAAAAGTCATTATTACAAAACTCAATTTTCAGTTAAATAGCAGTCCATGATAGGATAACAGTGTAAACAACTTTTACTCAGTGTATTTCAATTAAGAAATTTGCTTAATCAATTTTGCAGGATACAAGGATTATCTAGGCTTCTTGTGCACAACACCGGGCATTGACATTCATGAGATAAGGAACTACACTCACACACCATGTAACACCACCATGGGCAAGCCATCAAATTTAAACACCCCCTCTATCACAATTTCTCATCTTGTGAGAACTCAAGTTGTCACACGCACGGTCACAAATGTCGCTGAAGAAGAAACCTATGTGATCACAGCCAGAATGGATCCGGCTGTTGCCATTGAAGTCAACCCTCCAGCAATGACTATCAAAGCAGGTGCATCACGACAGTTTTCTGTGACACTGTCAGTTCGGTCAGTGACAGGAAGCTATAGTTTTGGAGAGGTTTTGATGAAAGGGAGCAGAGGGCACAAGGTGAGGATTCCTGTTCTGGCCAATGGATACCGAAGATAGATGTCATAGCTTAGTTTGGTCAGCAAAGGAAAGCAAAGCAGTGTTGCTTGTAATATTCTTTGTAACTTGTGGGGAATAAGGTATGGCGCTACATTTATTCGTCTATATATATATATAATATTAAATCATGAATAGGTGTAATGTAATGTAAAGGTAAGCAGGTGTAAGGGGTCACTCCTAGTTTCTTCCACATATAAAGTTTTGCTTATATGGTCTAGTAATTTGTTGTAATGCTTCATCATAAGATTTTCCTTGTATCTGCCCCATTCCCCAAAAGTATCTTGCTTACTGCATCTGTAATACATGAAATAATTAGTAGTATAACATAAAGTATCAATGGCACGGCGTAAAATTTTACCAAAGCTGTTGGCAAGTTCAATTCCTTGGCTCTTATTTCAGCAGTCACAGTTTGAAAGCAAATTACTACTTTCTTTGATTGTTAGACTTGGTTAAAGGACATGATTGTTGACTTCTTGCATTTGTTTTTTTAGTATTAATATGTTCCACCAAGAATGTTCAAACTGGGTAGGTTTTGTCCTTTCATTTACTTTCTTCCATGATATATTACTAGTACGCCTACAAGAGGTCCACCACATTTGCTGCTTGTAGGTGTGTATGTGACGTACGGGAATCTTTTGGAGTTAAATGGGTTGCTGATAATAACAATTTAAGGTGGTTAAATCCTTGAATCCTAAGACATGTTTTTAGTGATAGACTTCTGAGTGCCTTAATCAGTGACACAATATTGCAACTCCAACTCTCCAAGCAAATGTATATGTTTAACAGTTTAAGGAATATTTGGATAACTAATTAATGTATTCTATTTAAAACAACTATAAATAAATTTCATGTTATGGCAAGCTTTTATGTGAGAAGATTTCTGAACAGGCTTCTTTAATTACTAGAATAATTCTTAATTCTCCGACAGTATCTTAATAATTATCCGACTTCTTTTACAGTAAATATTAAATGCGCTTGATATTTTAAGATGTATTTATTTTTATATTTAATACTTTCTTAAAAGGATGTAGAAGGGTATATTGGAGGATAAGGAAGCTAATATGAAATTTCTAATTACTCTTAATTAAAGAGGAGTACTAACAAAGTCTTTTAACAATTTGTATGGATTAAAATTTACTGTTATAAATAAAAGCTACATGACTCATTAAGTATGAAGTGCAATTAATAAAATTTTACATTTTTCAATAAATTTCATATGATATAATAGATATGATTGTCAATTTAACACAGAATTAGCTAGTCCAGAACTATCCAGGTTTTAATAAATTTTTTTATTTAACATGTAAAATTTGAATTCGTGAAAATAATAATAAGGATAATAATATTTAGTTACATGTGATAATTGATTAAAGACCGTGTGATTTAGGATCACTAATACATAATTAATGCATATATAATTTGATTGAAACTGTTGTGATGGTCAAATAGAATATTTATTTGTTCAATCAGTCTCTCCCAAGTGCCAAGTTATCTTTGCAAACCCCCAAATGCCACCGATTACTATTAGGTTTTCTAAAATGGGTATTTTAATGGGAAAACCCAACCCATATAATACACACACAAGCTCAATATTCCCACCATTTGAGTGGCCCAAAACAACAAAATTTGTTTCCCTATTTAATCAAATCCTTCAGAGTCGCAATAGTTTGAGTTCATACATAGTTTTTCTCACTGCCAAACGCTGCTTCTTCTTCATCTTCTTGATAAACTCAATCACAGCCCTACAAGGTATGTTCCGTGTTTCTCAACTATTTCCATGTGTGATTGAGCATGTTTGTGTTGTGTGCATCCCATCCATATATATCATACTACCTGCAATAACAGCATCCACTGTTTAAGATTCAAATAAGTTTTGATTCTTTATAAGGTTGTTTTCCTACGGCTGTTTTCCGGCACCTCGAAAGGGTGGTTTTACTGTTCCAAATGAGTGGTATTCATATGAATGCACACTACATTGTTTGTAGACATTTTGGTGAATCACGCAATATAATGCTATTATAATATTATATGCGTCCGTTGTCATGTCACGTTATACACGTGAAAGCGAAACGAGAACCTGAGGAAAAGAATGTTGATATTCGCTCTCCCACTACACGATACTGTAGAATATTATTGATACCAACTCTAGTTACGGTTTTTTAATTGCCATAAGGACTTAAAAGGAGAAAAAACAAGTCATTTATTTAATATTCTGTAAAGAAGTTAATTAAAATAAAAAAATAAACATATACAAAATTAAGAATTGAACTAAAATTATAGATTTTTTTAAAATAAAAAATGAAGAGATCAAAGGACAAAAAAATGAAGGCTATAAGAAACTCTCTTCTATATATATCAGTTTTTAAAAATAATTTAATATGGAGCTAATAATTATGAAGGTCCTTGCTATTTGCTCATATTTTAAATTATTAATCTTTTTAATAACTCTAAATGTTTTTTTAATTTAATTTATACACAGTGAATGCTAAATGTTTAAGGGTATTTAGAAGATGTTTGATTGTGGTTAGGTAGACATGGAGGTAGCGAAAGGGAAGGAAGGTAAAAAAATTGTTTTGACCAAACCCTTCTCATTAGAAGGCGAATCTGACGCAGAACCGTTTTATAGAGCCCCCAATCTCCTAAGTCGCTTGTTAAGTTTACTCAAGAACGTGCGGCCAGGATCAGATCTCACAAACTTCCAGGCAAGTTCTCTCTCACACTAACTTTCAACTTCATCTACACCTACCAAATTTGCATACACTGCTTCAAGGAGATTACTTAAGTTTTGACTGCTCTAACATATTCTATACTATGAATATTTAGATACATTTCTTAAAACTTAGATTATATCAACTACATTTGCCTATACTTTCCAGCAATACGAAAGACTGAAAATTATAATTGTGAATACAATTTTAAAGCTTAAATGTATACAAGTACAATCATACATGTATAGAGGATAACTTTAATGACTTCAAGTGGACTCAACTTATGAGTAAAGTTTTGAGTTTGAGTTAATCTGATTCAAAAGGAGAATTGATCAAAGGTGATGAGTAGATTTTTTTAGCAAATATTAAACATGAACAAAGAGGGTGGATAAACTTAATGGTGACTGTCTAATAGGCATTAGTTATCAGTGATCACAGATTGAAGTATTTTGTGTTGTGTACAGCTGCCGCCTGTGTTTAATTTCCCAAAATCTCAACTCCAATGCTATGGTGAATCAGTGTACTGCACATCTTCCAACTTGCTGAGCAAATGCAACAGTGAGCAGAGTCCACTGGGCAGGTTCACATCTGTGGTAGCATGGAGCATATCTACCACACGCCCTACATCTTTTGCTGTGGCTCCTTATACTCCTACTCTTGGAGAGACGCACCATGTTTCTAAGGGCAACCTCAATGTCCTACTGGAGCAGGTATTAATTGCTTCTCAATTTGTGCTCAAAATTTGGACTCTCTCTTCAGTGAACGTGATAGATATAAATAACATTATCACCTTCTTGTGTCTGCAGGTTTCAGTCAACCCTCCTGTGTCTGCGCTACATGCAACAGATGAGAAGGAAAACATTGAAATGCTATGGTGGCAACTACCTGTTCCAAAATTTCGTGGTATCTTTCACCTTTTTCTAGATCATTAGTAACTCAAATCCACACTAACTCATAATTTAGAAACTGAAATGTACCATTGCTATACAATTCTTCTCCAATTCCTGATTAATTAGCCAATAATTAAAATCCGTCTCGACAATGAACTTACAGAATGGTTGTAGTAGCTTTCAGTTTTCGGCATGCAGCAAATTTCTGTGGCTCATTCACGGAGCAATTTCGAGATATTAGAAAGAATTAACAAAGGAACATATGTTCGCAGTACACTCTTGGCACATTTTTTAAACTCTATCATCACTAGCTGAAATTTGTTAGAAATCATAAATTTGTGGGAGTTTTACTTCTTATTTGTTGAGTCACACTCATCATTCTGTAATTTCTAGTGAGTTTTAACTACTGAAATGACTGGGAGTGTTAGAAAGAGGATATTAAAGGTTGTCACTAAGACTCTTCTATTTTTTGCATTGTGGCATTTACATGCCTTCTACAAATGAGATATCAAGTGAAAACTGAATGCTTTTATTTATGACATAGCTTGGGGTAAAAGTAGTTCCACCATGCATTCTATCAAGTGCTGCATTTCATTAAGATGTCATTATTACAATTTTGCAGTCTTCCTCTAGATGGTCAAATTGGGTGTGGAATCTTTACATGTTGTTCCTCTGACTTATGCCATGGTTGAATCCATGCAAAACATTGCTTATATTGGACCACAATGATCTTGAACAAGTATTTTAATTAACCTGTCTCAAGTCAAATTTCAAGTTGTAAATGCTAGCCCCTTATTTAGCCGCCATGTTCTGTAAATTCATGAGAGTATTTCAAACTAAATATGCAGGCACATCCATTGAAGCTGAAGTGCATGGTAAACGGCAGCTCAAGCTCCTAAACCATGGGGAAACATATGAAATGAATTGTCCTCACCTTTCAATTAGAATTCTTCCAGTTCCTCGGATGGACTGGGTTGGCAATGTTAATATACGGTGCCCTGAGACAGGTCTTGTTGCTGAAATATCATACACATCAAGCTACTCGCTTTTAGGATTTGGGGGAAATCGTAAATTGATCAAAGGGAAGATCCTTGACTCGTCATCATTCAAAGTTCTGTACGAAGTTGATGGTCATTGGGATAAGTACGTGTATAGTCTCTAACATTAATTTATTTTTCTTCCATCTCTATAATTTAAAATTTATTCATTTCATAGAATTCTTGTATATAATTTCTCTAAATTTTGTGTAGAAGAATAATACTTTCACATGACTTATTTTTCAAGAATATTATGCTACACGTGATGATTATAGTGACACATTTCTTATGAAATTAAATTATGCAGGACAGTTCAAGTGAAGGATACAAACAGTGGAGAAGTCAGGGTGATATATGATGCAAAAGAAGTCATTTCAGGGCTCAAAACACCTATCGTCAAGGATGCAGAGGTATGTAACTTCTACTCTGTCTCCATTTGCTTGTAATATTTAATTAGCTATATTTATATTATCTATCCCTGACATTTATCAGCCAATCTTCCTGGCATGGCCTGCATAAGCCTTTTCTGATTAGGAACTAGAAGAACGTGCTTTAGACAAATCATCCCCTGTAAGATTGAAGAAAAAAATTGTTCTTTTCAATAAAATACAAACACAAGTAAAATTATATTAAAGAGATAAACAAGTTAAGTCAGAAGAGTTACTCTACTTAATAACTTTAGTATGTTTTAAATTTAATTAGTCCTATCATTATATTTTTTTTATATTTTTGTTGAGAAAATCCGAGAAAGAAACACTTAATAGATCAAACAAGAATGAGAATCGACACCACATTCAGTTTAAAACTTTAAGACATTAGGTTTATGGGTTTTTTTTTATATATTGATTAACTTTTTTATTTCTAGACTTAGACTCATTTGAATATCTAATAATATTTTATTAATTAAAAATGGATATTAAACATTTTTTTTACTTGATTATTATCAAAATTTAAAAAATTATAAAAACCTGCAGACTTACTTTTTCGATAAAAACTTTTAACTTAACTATTAGATTGTCAAAATTTAATATAAGCAAAAAAATTATTTAATAAAGTAGTTTAATTAAACGTAATTATTGTAGTAATTTGATTTAAAATATTTAATAGTTGGTTAATTTTATAATCAAACAGTATATTTTTTATGCTCTCATCAGTTTATCCTTTAAAAGTTAAAAAAAAAAGTCGAAAGAGTGTTGCTCTTTTTTTCCATATGGGAATGATAGAGAAACTCAAATGATAGCAACACATCGTAAACAATTAAATACGGTAGAGCACCCCCTCCCATAACATCATTATGTTCTTCAGTTTTAGTGAGTCCTACAGCAATCAATAATCATTAACTATATCTTCTTCTTATCTTATTTTTATTTTTTTTATAGAAGTATAATGTTCTTAACATATCGCATCAATCATTTAATTGTAACGATTGTGTTGACATGGTATTGCTCTGTAATTCAGAGCACACGTCCCTTTTCAAACATGTACTGTAGAAAAAACTTCTGCATCGCCACCCAAGCAGATACAGATGTACATTCACTGTCTCTGTCATTATATGAAGACTTTGTTTTTTGAACATAAAATATTAAAATGGAGAATGGGCTAATTGTTTTATTTCAAAAACTTCGCGTTAAAATTCAGATGGGTGTAGTTGATAGTTAAGCATATGTTATCATCTAGGTACTTAAAGAAAAAAACGACAATTGGCAGCATGAATTATTAGTAATTTTTTTTTTTTTTTACTTGTGTTAGATAATTTGACAATTTGAAGGTTTTGTTGTTGTTGTAATTGTTACATGCAGAGTGTGTGGAGAAGTGAATCAGCTGTTGTTTGGGGTGAGTTGAGTGAAGCCATGATGAGGAATGAGTGGGAGAAAGCAAGAGAAGAAAAGGAAGGTGTGGAAGAGAGAGAGAGGAAGATGGCGAGAGAAAGATGTATGAAAGGGGAAAGTTGGGTTCCTAAGAATTTTAGGGTGTCCTACAGTAAAGACAAGTTGGAATGGAACTGTTCACCCATTCATAAATGGGTCCCCCCAGCCCCCATCATAGCTCCGTAGTTTATTTATTGTTATTAGTCGTTTTCTTTTTAAAATTCAGTACCTTTTGTATTTTCAATTATTTTAATATTAAAAATTTGGATTCCTAACAAAAGATAATTGGAGTTAGGGTTAGATTTTTAATATATGGTGACTCAAGGATCAAGACTATAAGAAGGTAATTTGTGGAGAGTGTTTTACAACTTGTGGATATAACGCTTTACAAGTTGGAGAGAAATTTAAGCATGGGGTTACACATCTCACAAAGAGGAAATATACATAAATGGGTAATATATAAAAAATAAAACTTACAAATTCATTAATTATTCGTATCTCTTTAATTAAATATAAAATCTCCCTCTTATGTCCAATTAACATTATACTGGTAATAGAGATGTATTGACATAAATGCTATATTAATAATTTTTTTTGTATAAATATGAAATATCTCGTTTATGAATAGATTGATATTTCACAGTAAAAAACCAAAAAAGGGAAGGACCAGAACGATACACGAGGCAGAAACAAAACGTTGGGTGTGGAACGCAATATTTATTGTCACAACCGTAGCTTCAGACATGTTAAACGTGCTCGCTTTGTTGATCCATGATGAGACATGTGAACACGATTGAAACGTTATAGCTATATTTATTTTTCTTCAAGAACATCGAAATCAATTATTTGTTTTTAATAGGTTAGTTATAAAATAGCTTTCAAAGCCTAAGTTTTAAACTAAAATATCTACTACTAGTAGTAAAAAGGTTCCGATAACTTGTATGCAGTGTTTGTTTACAATTTCATTAATTTTTAATTAATATAAAACACGCCGCTATTAGATTTGATCTCCACTAATTAAGAAGCACAAAGAGTTAAAATTATATTTATGCAAATTATCTAATTAAATATAAATAATTAGTCAGTTATTCATACCAAACGATTTTTTTTTTCTAATCTCTTGATGTAGCATATGATGACATCACATATAGGTGTACATATTCATTCCATTTCTCAACAAATTCTTTTAATGGAAACAAAAAGTAACTTTTCAGTGTGTCTACTTCCTGGCCACAACTAGAAATTATCTTTAAATTACTGTAACCTAGAATTTATAGTAACTGTTTTTGCATTAAAGTGTAGTTATATTTACTAAATTAGGTATCATGGAGGATATGTTATACATGGTAAATCATCTACTCCATCCCTCTCCGGTTCTCTTTTATCTGCCTCAATTTAGCATAAATTTATCTTAATTCTAGTAAATAAAATCGGACCATTTTATCTATTTCATTTAGTATAACTATTTTCTTTATTAATTTTCTTTTATTATACAAAATAAAATACGAATACGACTCAATAAGATAAGAGTCCTTATTCTTTTATCCGTTCGTTGTTTTAAATTTTGATAACATATTTATTATTTTTATATTATATCTTTATAATTTATAACACTAATTTTTAAATAATTTACACACATATGTATTGTGCCAAATAGAGAAAAAAAAAGCAAAATAAAAAAAATACAATTATTTTACTGTGTTTAGGTTATAAAGTTTAAGAAGTAATTTAATCAATAAACTGTATAAGGAATTGTTGCAATATTTACATATCTAAGAACTAAATTATGACTAGTGTATACAATTTTCTTTTCATAAAAATAGAGATGGCCAATGGTGAGGTTGGGTTACCCTACAATTATTAAGCAGGTAGGAGTATAGAGTAGCGGGCAAATGTGGTTTTCCACAAATTGTACGAACGATATAAATGAATGAAAGCAGCAAGTATAGTAGCAAGCTGCCACTTGTACAAGCAATATATTGAGCTTAGCTAGCTTCTGAGTTGAGAAGAGAAGTTGTTGCAGATACAACACACATACATGGTAAGTAAGTACACTTTCATTCACCTTCTGACCTTCATCATTCATTTCTTTCACTCACAAATTATAGTGTGTTTTGTGGACATGTTATGTTGTGGTGTAGGAGACAAAAATAGTCCTCACAAGGCCATTCTCATTGGAGAAGCAATCAGATCAGGAAACAAACTACAAAGCTCCAAACATTTTGCGCCGCATACTAAGTCTCTTTAAGAATGTCCGCCCAGGATCCGATGTCTCTTGCTTCAAGGTAAGCTACCTACATCACTATATTCTTCATCTCAAACTTAGCTGGTTGATGCTTCCATCAAGTCTCATATCCTTCATATGTGATATAATTTAGTTCTATTTTATTAGCCATTTTTGGGAAGCTTAAACCTTCTCTATCTGTTAGATGAAAATGATGGATTGAGATTAGGATTACATAATGACCGTTATAGATCGTGTGATAGTTTCTTCCCATGATGGATAGTTTAGATAGTTTGGGCAAGATCCTAAGTTACATAACTTATAACTACGTTGTTGTAATTATAAAAAAAAAAAAACTTTTTAGTTTTGAAATCTAATGATATAATGGAAATTAAGAAAAATAATGAACTTTTTCTTCTATATTGATATTTGTTTAACTCTTAATTATTATTTTGATATTTTCTTTGTTACTATTTTTTTGTTTATTTCTTTTATAAGATATAACTAATATTGTAGTTCTGTGCAATGTATAAACAATATTTATTTTATATAACTAAAATTTGTAATAAGTTTCTTTTTAATATTTATAATTATCTTATAAAGAAAATTTATAATAAATTAATTTTTTAGCATTAAAATTTAAATTTATGACAAATCATTTAAATTGTAATATAAGATTTTTTAATTATTTGATAAATTCTTTTGAAAATATATTAACTTTATGATAACAATTATACTAACTTTAAGGTATCTTTTTCACCAAATAATAGAGTTGTAAATAATATATTAGAGAATATGTTTGAAAAAGTAATTTTGATTTCTCATTACTGGTGCAGCTTCCACCTGAGTTCAACATGCCCAAGTCAGAGCTTCAGTGCTATGCAGAGTGTGTATATGCCACAGCAGTAGACATGCTAAGCAACCTCAACAGTGGCAACACACCATTGGATAGATTCATATCTGTTGTAGCATGGACCATTTCTACAGTGCGCCCCTTATGGTTTGGTTCTGCACCCTACAATCCCACTCTTGGTGAGACTCACCATGTTTCCAAAGGAAACCTCAATGTCTTACTGGAGCAGGTACTATATATACTCACTGTCTTTTTTCATTCTCACTTTCCCCTCAAACGCTTAATTCAATACCTTATCTTCATACACACATCTTTTCTTCTCAGATTTCGCATCACCCTCCGGTTTCTGCTCTCCATGCAACCGATCATAAGGAGAACATAGAAATTATATGGTGCAACTCTACTATTCCAAAATTCACTGGTAATTTATGTTCTTCAACATATATATGTTCTTTTATAAAATAAATATGTCAATTTTCATAATTTAATCCTTGTCAGTTTTATTAAAGAAAGACTTATATACGTCACAAAATCAATCATGCAGGTACTTCAGTAGAAGGTCATGTGCTTGGCAAACGACAGCTGAAGCTCCACAATCATGGAGAGACGTATGAAATGAATTCTCCTAATCTCCTGATCAGAATTTTCCCAGTCCCTGGGATTGATTGGTTTGGCAATGTCAGTGTTCGGTGCGTAGAAACAGGCCTTGTGGCAGAATTAGACTTCATAAGTCAATCTTTCTTTGGGTTTGGGACAAATCGGAAACTGATTAAAGGGAAGATCTTGGATTCATTATCTAAGAAAGTTCTGTATACAATTGAAGGTCATTGGGATAGGTAGGTATCAACTAATTACCTATATGTCATCAGAAATCAAAACCTACGTACCTTTTACCTACTTTTGGTCAATTGTTTACCTACAGTAATCTAATGATATGTTCCTAATCCAATCATTCCCATAAATGCATTGTTGCAGTGCTGTAACAGTGAAGAATACAGAAAATGCAGAAGTAAGGGTGATATATGATGCAAAACAAGTTATATCAGGACTCCGAGCTCCTATTGTCAAGGATGTAGAGGTAATAGATATCATATATATTTCACTTGCTTGTGTTAGCTCTTGGAGTACATTTTCCTTTATGAAACATCAACACACATATATACATATATAATAAAATGGAAATTCATTGAATGGTAACATGTTTCACGTATATGTAAGAAATTGTCATTTTCTCAGTTTTCATTGCTGAAAATTTGAATGTGCAAGAGTTTTCATGTTTTATTGTGAGATTGTGTTGTACATTATTATGCAGAGTGTGTGGCCAACAGAAACAGCTGTAGTTTGGAGTGAGTTGAGCGAAGCCATCTTAAGCAAAGACTGGGAGAAGGCAAAAGTAGCAAAGAAAAGTATAGAAGAAAGACAAAGGGAGCTTCGCAGAGAAAGAGAATCAAAAGGAGAAAATTGGGTTCCTAAACACTTTAGCAAAGAAGAGGGCTGGAACTGTTCACCAATTGAAAAGTGGGTCCCAAACGCCCCTATCATCTCCTTGTAATTTTTTTATATGTTTTGAAACTGTTACCACTTTTCCAAGAAACTGCATAATCTATATTTTAAAACTCATACCCTCACAATGAATGAAGAGTGAGGAATGTAACAGAAATGTGCATTGAGGAAAGTTCCACGTAGCCTAACAAATTCTGAAAGAGAGTTACTTATTGAAGTAGAGTTATTATGGGAGGTGGAAGAGTGAATGGAGAAAGTAATTGGTTCCAATCTTTCTATTAAACCAGTATAAGGATTTTATTAGGAATTCTAAATTCAAGAGTTACGTTTTGTAAAAACTTTTTGTTTTTTACAAGACCCTCAATATTAAGAATAAAAAATATTTTTTCAATGTCAAAATGCTTTTAAGTAGTAGATTATTACATTCCAGGGAAGTTAATTATTTTTTCTTCAATAAATGTTTATGAAAAAAATTTATAAAATTGCATACCCTTAATCAAAGGTTAGAAAAAATACAATCTTATTATTCTTTGTATATTTTATTAATCTAAAAATTTTATCATTCTATTTTAAACCAATATATATTTGATTTTCTTAATCCTTTCAAAATCAAGATTTTTAGCCTATATGTTTAACTAAGACTTTCAAATAAAAAAATAATGTTAAGATATGCCTAAAACATTGTAACTTATACTTAGTTACTTCAATTTGTTGAATACATAAGTATTAAAAAAACATACAGGTTAAGTGAAAGTCAAAACAATATCATTGTTACCTTTCAATAAGGGACTATATACTTCACAACTTACATATTTTATACAGACATCTAATAATTATGTATATAATTATTTTATTTATATTTATTATATTATCATTTAAATATAATATTTTATTATTAATAAAGATATGTAAGTGTCAAAATATTATTTTCTTTAAATAAATAAACTTGATGCAACATAAACAAGAATGAGTGAGACGATGGAAATTAACATTAATATCCATTTATACCATAATTTAGATGGATAAACTGCTAATTTCAAAATTTTTGAAAACCTAAATCTTTTTTATTTTAAATCAAAGAAACTAAAATTATGAATTAAGAAAAATAAGGACTAACCCTAGAAAAACATCTATAAACAATTTAGAGATGAATCTTCTGAGCTCCTTCAAGGTTTTCCAGACACCAAAAATGACAAGAAGAATAATATCAATTAAGTGGTTTAACAGTTGTAGTGATCTGAATGAACTAATAATAGCTCTCAAAATGTTTTTCTTTTTGTAATAAACCCTAGTGCGTGTAACAGTGACTGTAAGACCTGCATTCCGTTTGACTGACTGTTCCATTGAAAGTAACCCTAACTAATTCATATTCAACTACCAACCAATAATGTCCTTATATTAAATGATCAGTGCCAGTTTTTTTCTTCATGTGAACACCTCTTGGTTCATTAGGACCCACTCGAAATTAATCTACTGATTTAAAATATAATATTTCGCTTCCTTTTCCATCCTTAACTTTACAGAAAAAAAAATGAAAAATTAAGTGATTATAAAATTGTAATAAACCTTGGCTGGTTTCTGTATTCTTAATTTCTCTCAAAAAGAATTCAGAAAGGTTCTGTCTGCAGTAGCCTGTTTCATTCAGCTGCTCCTACCAATTTTTGCGTTCATCAAGTTTTAAATTATAATGGTACGTGATATTCTGATTAATCTCTCTTTCTATGTATCTTTTTTTCTGGCATCTCCGTAACTTTATATGTTCATACTATTCCTTACAAACATTCTAAGTTTTCCGGTTCTTTTAAAATCAACAGAAGTAACACAGTATTCCAATTATATATAATATTTCGAATAGTAAAAGACAATAGCAAGATATACTCAAAATAACATTTGATTTTCTTCTCTCTCTTTCTCTATCTGAATTTATGGTTCATTCCTTTTCCTTTCTATCATTTTCTTACATTGAATAACAGTGATGGTGCGACTTTTTGATGAAAATATTATATATAAGCTTAATTCATAATAATATATAATTAGATTTAAATTTCAGTTTACGGATTAATTTTATAAAATTTAATTAAATTTAAAATTTTATTCTTAATTTATCTTAACAAAACTCTGATAAACTAATCAAGTGATTAAAAAGAAAAAGTGAAAGAGTAGAAATAATTTATATTAGTTGCTCTTAAAAGATTATTTCAATAATGTCATTTAAAAGATGGACCTACATAGAAATACGCACTACAGAAATTATTTCTAATAAGTCATATTTTTTTAGTGAGATATGTGACCGACATGAAATATTAGATTTTAAAAAATATTATGTTATCTTTATTTATTTTTCTTCATCTACATTTTGAAAAAAAGACTGTATCTCACCTTAGTGAATAGTGGTGTGATGGTGATGAAATGGAGGTTTCTTAGCGTCAGAAAGAGGGAGATGGTAATAATAATATCGGATAGTAAAAACAAAGAAAAAGTAAAAAATAGACAAAGAAAAAAAGCTGAATACCAAAACAATATCTTAAAAAAAACTTGAAGTATATATCGATTTTAATTTAAAATGACATAGAAAATAATTTGATATTTACAAGTTTCTCACTATAACAAATGGATATTTACACTAATTTTAAATTAAATATTTTTTATATTTTAATTGAATAATATTTGTTTTTCTTTGATTTTTAAATAGACGTG
>Ga0123340_1001062_pt1 | contig 21715 bp, 14 predicted proteins | sample SirMexnodulemix_FD_89961 | JGI IMG/M metagenome (GOLD analysis project Ga0123340, IMG submission 89961) | Root nodule microbial communities of legume samples collected from Mexico - Siratro Mexico nodule mix | ecosystem: Host-associated > Plants > Roots > Nodule | place: Mexico: Nepantla...
GAAAAAAGGAGCAAATAAAATTGCCAAAAGACAGCGAGGCTAAAAAAAAAGAAAAAAAAAAAAAAAAAAAACCCAAAAAAAAAACAAAAAAAAATTATAAAAAAAAAAAAAAAAAAAAAAAAAAAAAAAAAAACGGTTGTTGAGAGGAAAAATAGATCTTTACAAGATATCACTAGAACTATATTGAATGTAAACTTCACTCCTAAACATTTTTGGGTAGAAGTAATAAACAATGGTTGTTATTAACAAAACAGAATTTACATAAGACCACTGGCTAAAAAGACTCCATATGATTAGTGGAAGGATAGAAAGCCCAATGTATCTTACTTTTATCCATTTGGAGTTCAATGCTTTGTTTTGAATACCAATAGAATAAAATTATATCAAATGGCTGTTAAGAGTGCTTTTCTAAGGATTTATGAAGGAAAAATGTATGTTAAAAAACCCCTTCATTTTGAAAACTCTAACTGATAGAAGAGCTCCTTAGTGCTTTTGGCTAAAAAACCCCTAGACTACTCTCTTTGTCATCCAGTGACACAATGTGCCATGTGGTGCCCTCTAGAAGGATTCGCCACCTAGGGAATTAACCCTAGCCTAGGTGTTTTTCTAACCATAAAACACCTAAGGTTTATTTTTACAAAGCAAAAGTCTTCTATAATATTTTTACAATTTTACAAATGTTTGCAGAAAACTCAAGATTATCAGCATCAAGAACTTCACTAGAACTTCTTATTGTTCCTGAGCTTCAATGTGTGTGGTCATGGATGTAGTCATTGGGACTGGCCTGGGCCTTCTTTCATCATCCCCTCCCTCTTAAAAGGGATCTGTCCTCAGATCCACAACGTTCCATTGTCAACTTCCTCTAAGATCAAACACCCTCTTGTCAAAACAATCATTTAGTAGGATCAATGAAATATTTACAACATAAAAGAAGAGAAGAGTTTTTCCAAGGTTACCTAATTCTGTATCTAGGATAGGACAATCATGTTGAATCCTAAGGACATTTTTATTTTCTCTCTTATATTTCCATTTTTCTTCCTTGTGAAGTTGTTTAAACTCAAATTTTCTTATCCATGGTTAACAACTTTGCACAAGATTGATCTACTATATACTGTAAAATCATATTCACAAAAATTTGAAAAGAGATAACTCAACAAAAATTGTTTTCCAAGGTGAATGTAGGCTTCATCAAAAGTAGAACAAAGGTACATGACCCTTGGAACACTGTTATTTTTATGTTTTTCACTCCTTCTTTTTACTGATTTTTGTCTCATTTAGACTTCATCTTCCAACATCTGGGTAGGGTCAAAGGATGAAGTACAAACTTTTGATGTTTATGAGTGAAAGTAATTTCGTTGGTGAGGTCATCATGGACAATTTTCTTGTCAAATTGCCATGGCCTTCCCAATAAAACATGACAAGCCTCCATAGGAACTACATCACATAAAACTTCATCGACATAGTTTCCTACCGAGAGCTTGACTTTCACTTGATTTTTAACATTTATATCCCCTCATCATTTATCCAATGTAATTTATAATGTTTAGGCGGGATAATATTTTCAATTTTAATTTATCAACTAACCTATCACTACAACAATTGCAACATGACCCGCTGTCAACGATGAGAGAACATACATTTTCAGAAATTTTACACCGAGTGTGAAAAATGTTCTCTCTCTATGACCGAAGTTGTGGAATAGGTTGATTGGTGAGGGTTCTCCTATTCATCAATAATTTTCCCTCATGAGGATAAACATCCTCACTTTCCTCACATTCAGAATCCTAACTAGTGCTCTCTTCATTTTTCTCTTCCTCACTATTGTATACATCTTGGGCTCTCATTAAGATGGTCCTCATGGAAGGACACTGAGATTTAACATGTCCCCAACCCAAGCATTTAAAAACATTTAATATCACTAGTGTGGTTGGAGGTGGCATTCGCTTCTTTTCTTTTCAAATTTTCTTGGACTATGGTCTTGAAAGGGTTTTCTATTGGTTTTTCTCTCATCAATTTTTCCCTCCCTCTCAAAATCTTGCTTGCGATATGAGTTAGAGTAAGAACTTCTGCTTGATCCTTTTCTCAAAATCTGTTGTTCAACTTTAATGCAAATCTGGACCAAGTCATGAAAATCCCTATAAGGGAGAAGTTCCACTATATCTCTTATCTCAAGACTCAAACCACTCAAAAATCTAGCCACAGACACACTCTCATCCTCTCTGATCCCAGCCCTCATCATATAAAGCTTGATTTTTTGTCTGTATTCTTTTACGCTCATGTTTTTTTTATTAAGTCTATGGACTTTGTCCATGAGTTGCCTATTATAGTAAGAGGGTATGTGTCCTCTTCTAAGGGCACTCTTAAGATCATTCCAGTATGCTATGGTTGGGTTATGGTGAAGACTTCTATCTCTCACTAGGGTTGTCCACCAATGTAGGGCATGTCCTTGGAAGTTAAGGGTGGCTAATGGGACTTTTCTCTACTCACTCACAAGGGAGCAGTCAAATAACTATTCGACCTTCATCTCTGAATCTAGAAAGGTATCAATGTCATTACTCCCATGGAAATGGGGTAGATCTACCGTAACTTCTTTGGATTGTATTTCTTTCCTATGGTGGTTGTAAGGGTCAAGCTGATAGTGTTCTGCCATTCTCAAATTGTCTCTTTCTAGTTTTTCTTCTTCACTATCAGAAATATATTTTTTTGAAGAACTAGATTTAGATTTAAACTTGTGGTCCTTCTTCCTTAAGGTCTTCATTTCCTCCTCCATAATGACAAACTGTACTTTAGTGTTTAGTTTAAAAGAACGAAGTTCATTCAAAATTTTTCTTAAGTCTAAATTATTCTTACTAGACTCATTACCACTATGGTGGTGAGAATGCCTAGACATCTTAAGTTTTTGAAGTAGTATTCTCAAGGTAAGAAAAACAAGTTCAACACACCAGGGGGGTCTCCTAGGAAAGTGAGGTGCGTCACTAGGACAACTTAAGTACCAGGGCTTTGCTTGCCAGAGCTTGACCCAATGTACCTTCCAAGTCTTTCTTATAGTGAATTCACTAAGTCACAAATGAAGGTGACTCAATTAAGAAAAATTAAAACTAGTCGAGTTGATTAAACCAAAATGAAAGAGAAATGTAAAGAAAAGTAAAGACAAAGCTTAAGTATTTAAAGTTAGACAGTTCCAAGTGGTGAAGTTCTTTGGCACCAAGGACCTTAGAACACTTCACCATCTATGGCATTTAGAGTAATCCACTAGTGAAGTATTTTGCAATTACAAGTCAAAATAATACAATGAAAATTTTGCTGAAAATTAAAGTCCTATGCTATACACTCCAATTGTTTGTAGCATTGCCTCACAAGTGTATCACTCTCATTTTGATCACGTTGTCACTCAAAAATCCAGCAGTACAGTCGCATATTCCGTTTGTGAATTCTCCTTCAATATTGCTCTCAAATCAACTCTTGATGTATTGGACACCAACTCAACCCAATTATTTCATTAATGTACTAGCTCATCAAGAAGTCACAAAAATATAAAGCAATAGAGGACAATTTGGAAAGCACAACTTAGATAGATTTTTAATGTACAAATTCAAAGAGTGAAAATGAAAGTGACAAGCAAGAAAATAAGGTACAAGAACGGAGGCAAGGCACACAAAAGAATATCTAAAGAATGACTCTAGAATAGATGAAAAACAGAAAAATAAAACTAGAGTTTTCAGTTCTGGCAAAAGTGTATAGCTGATTTATTGCGACCAATGTACAACGTCTTTTATCATGAAAATTTTACCACCAATTTCCAACACATTACAGAATGTCCATGAAAAATTTCAGGTCAAAATAAACACTGAGTCGCTCTAGATAACAACAAGGTTTTTGGTCCAGTGCAACAGTCCTTATGTCAATGCACTAGGTTCCTGGCAGCACGTAGTCCAAACTTTATTACGTTCAATCCACAACGAATTAGGCCACCAAATTTTAACCACACACTCTCAACATGTTAAACTTTGGTCACAAAATTTTTGACGTCAAAGTGATCACTGGATTAATTTCAGTATATCAATTACATAGGCCAATTTTCACTTCCGTTAGAATTCTATCAACAACTAGCATTCGGATTTGAACATTTATCACTTTTTGTACACTTTGAATTAGAATGCGCCTTTTTTAATTTGTTTCCTATACATCATGATTCGTCCTTGTACAAAATTCCACTTCAATATAATGCGTATACTGTTTGAAATAAATTTTCCAAACTAGTGCAGTTTACAAAACAGCTTCAGAAAATTGATACCTATAGGAATCCAACGAATTTGAACATAACATCAAGACATAATGGAAACCTAACTGTAAGAAACTTGTTAATGATCTTATAACAAGCTAAAGAACTCAAAAACATAAAAGAAAAAGCACACAAAGGTTCACACAAGTGCAATTTACTCAATACATTTCATCAAACACATAGTAGACATAGTATAAGCATTTTCACAAACACCTTGTGAACAAGTTTCTAAACATGAAGTTTATGACATATTTGGAAGCACATGATTTAGAACATGACAAGAACAAATTACAAACTTGAAAATACCTAAAAATAATATGATTCAACCGATTAAAATTGAAGAAAACTCAATTAAACATAAAAACAATTTCAACACATAACAAGAACACCTAAACAGTTGATTCTTGGATAGTTCAAGAAGATTCATGTTATTTGAATTGTTCAAACTCAAGAACACAACATTTAAACGGTACAAAACACTCAAGATATGTAAAAACAGTGGTAAACAACATGGAATAGCTAAACAAAAGTGAAAGGGATCAAGAACTCATCTCTTGAAGACCTAAGCTCATGATACCAAATGATGAAAGAGCTCCTTGGTGCTTTTGGCTTCTTGAAAGCTCTACGATTTGTTGTAACGTAAAAGGAAGCTTTGGCAACGAACCAAAACAATGGAGGGACTCTTCTTGAAATGCAGAAGCAATGGAGATGGAAAAGAACCTTGGAAATGGAGAAGGAAAGGAGAAGCTTACGGTGGAAGCTTCAAAACAATGGATGAACTAGATGATGCAAGGTAACTTGGAGGAGGTTAGGCCAACCCTCAAGGATCTTCAAGGCTTCTTGGAGAAGAAGAATCAAATGGAAACTTGACTAATGAGCTGAAAAATGTGCAGCGTTTCATTATACTATCAAGCTTACAAAGTGAGGTTCCTACACCTCTATTTATAAGAAAAGAGGAAAAACTAAAGCTTCTCATGTAATCTTTCCCAAGGTAGTGTGAAGCTTAAGCTACTAAACCCTAGCTTGCTTCACACACTAGGTTACCTTATCCCTCGCTTGTGGAGCAAGCCTCCCAAACCCTAGGCTACTCTCTTTGCCATCCAATGATAATGTGCCATGTGGTGCCTTCTAGAAGGATTCGCTACCTAAGGAATTAACCCTAACCTAGGTGCTTTTTCTAACCCTAAAACACCTAGGGTTTATTTTTACAAAGCAAAAGTCTTCTACAATATTTTTATAATTTTACAAATGTTTAAAGAAAACTCAAGATCGTCAGCATCAAGATCTTCACTGGAGCTTCCGACTCTTCTTGAGCTTTAATGTGTGTGGTCATGGATCTAGTGATTGGCCTAGACATTCTTTCATCACTAACTTACCTAATCATGTTTTCAATCTTAACAAAGCTCTTTATGCTTTAAAACAAGCTCATAGAGCTTGGTATGGACGTCTGAACAACCTTTTATAGGAAAACAATTTCAACAGGTGAAGTGTAGATACTACTTTCTTTCGAAGGTATCATTTAAATCATGTCCAAGTTTATGTAGATGATATCATATTTGGGACTACATACAAAACATTATGCAAATAATTTTCTAAACTCATGTGAACTGAATTTGAAACAAGTATGAGGGGTGAAATGAAATTCTTTTTAGGACTTCAAATAAAACAAACCACTTATAAAAATTTTATGCATTAAACAAAGTATGTAAAGAACTTTTAAGAAAATTTGGATTAGACAAAGCCAAGATGATGCAATCATAGCCTTGCATACTTGTGTCAGGTGTCTCCTTCCATGAATGTTTATTGTTTTTGACATTGAATTGATTGGATGTAGAACAATGATGAAGTTGAAGTGCAGTTTGGACATGATTGAGATGGAGTTTAGAGTGAAATTAGCGTGAAGCTAGGCCAACACACATGGGAGGAAGCAAGAGAACATTCTTGAATATCACTATAACCTATCACTAATAGGGAAGGCAATCAATTTACCAACCTATCACTACAATAATTACTACTGGAACCACTATCCACAACCACACAACAAATATAGTTATAAAGTTTGCATCTTGTGTGGAAGAAATTCTCTCGTTGTGATTGTTCTAGCTCAATAGACTGGCTTGTAATAAGGTTTCTCACCAATAATAACTCTCCTTAACAGGGATTGGTTTCTTCTTCAGATTCTAAAATTTTTTCTTCACAAACATAAAAAGAAGAGTTATCTGAGTTACTTGTGCTTTCCTCATTTAAGGTCAGGTTCCATTTGTCATACATGCCAAGATGAGGCTTCTGAGGAATAAAGCAAAGAAGAACTCGTTGAAGAAAGAGAAGAGAAGACAAAGTGATGAAGGACCACACATAGGGCCACTCACAAGGGTCATGGCTAGAACAATAGAGGAGGGGGAGGGGCTTCAAAAGACTCTTCTCTTAGAGTTTTCCTTGTATTTTCTTCTAAGAATTGTAAAATGTATAGGAGGAGGAGTAGAATATTTTGTATAGCAATAGCTGTTCCTTTGTACAAAAAAATAGAAGTTTAGGTGGGTTAAGTTTTGGACCTAAATTGAGGGTTTGAGCCCTACTGTGCAACCCTCCTCATTAGGGAAGTCAAAACCTTATTTGAATTTTGTAAAAATCCGAGCCTACAAACAGTGCCTTACCCTCTTTTTGATTGATTTCCTTTATATTGGTCCCCAACTCCTCATCCCCAAGTGGGCACGATCCTTGGATGAATTGGATGAGGTTGAACGTAAAAGTTGCCTTTTTCTTGGAGAAGCTAGGGGTAATCTTTAACACGACAATCTTGATTAAGCTTGACTTTCAAGCTTTTGAACTAAAGGCTTACATTGGTATTGTTTTTTTAACTTTTGGCATGACTTTTATCTGAAGTTTTGTGACTCAACAATTTGTTGTTTTCTTGATAGATAAATGACTGCTCCAGACAAAGAGGTGGTTCGTAGACTCAAGGAGTTGAAGGCAACATAAGATGTTATTGAGACGCCTCAACCCTCGAGTGCAAAGACTATTGAGGAGGGGAATGGGAAACGGAAAGCAGTCACTACGGACCCCAAAATGACCGTTTTAGACGAACAACCGCTCGTTAGGAAGGGGGAAAGAAGGTTACTGAGATTCCCCCTTCTCCTTCATCTACTTAATTTGTTCTACCTGTTCAAAACCTATGACAACACCCTCTTCCAACAACTTCTAGAATCTGAGCTTCAATCTTAATCGTCACAACTAGATGAGCAATTTTTTAATGGAGAAGGACATGACCAACCTCAACAAAAAGAGACTCTTTGAACTTGAAGATGATATGCAGAGGTTGGCTTGTCAAATGGTCATTGTTTCTTGCGTCTCTTCAAGGAAGGTGTAAGAAATTACTTGGGTGGAGAAAAATTTGTCCACTCAGATTGAAGAGGCTCGATCTAAGTTGTATGCTGTAAGGAAGGAGCTGCAGGCTGTTCAGTCTTAAGTGGAATAGTTGAGGAAGGAGGTTGATGAGATCCTCCAAGTACGTTCTTACAACCAAGCTTTATCATTGAAGGTGGCTGAGTTGGAAGGATGCATTATTTACTTGGAGGATCAGTTGGAGAGTGAAAGTCAATTCAAGGAGCAACAGAGAGAGTTTAAAAATAAGGAAGAATTATTGTTGGCTCAAGTTAAGAAACATCAAGAGGATATCAAGAAGCACCAAAAGGACGTTGAGGCCTTGAAAGATGAGAACGCTCTTATGTATGTGTAAGGGTTTAGTGGAGCTTTGGCTCAACTTTGTGTTGTTCATCCTAACCTCGGCATATCAACTTTAGATCCTCTCAAGATATTGAGGTTAGGGCCATTGTAAATTGGTTTTTAATTTGTCAGTTGGCTCGTTTATGATTTCATTCTCAAGTTTATTGAACAATTAAATTTTTGCAAAATATCTAATGCTATTATGGTATCTTGTACCTATTTGAATGCTATTATTTTTGTATTCGAAGTACCATAGAATTTGAAATCCTGAAATATTAAGGTACCCGTTTGATGTGGGCTGAAATCGTAATGTATTAAGAATATGTTGTTTTGTATTAGAAATATATCTTAAAGTACTAGGAATATGGTCACATACCCGTTTGTAGATATACTTTCTTCCACATTTGTGAGTTACTTGGATTCCACATCTTTGAGTCGTTCGACTTTCGTATCTGTGTTTTTGAGTATTTGGATTTCGTATCTTTGAGCTTTTTGGGTTTGCCTTGGCTTTTGAGTCTTTTGGCTTTTTACCTTTCGAACTTTGAGCCTTTCGACTTTGTGCCTTTTGACCTTTGAGGCTTTCGGCCATGGAGCCTTAACTTTATGGCCAATGATCCTTTCGGCCGTGGAGCCTTTGAATTTTTTCTGTATGCTATATTTTGTTTTTCGTACTGTCATTTGACCAATGAGCCTTTTAGCCGTTGAGCCTTTGACTTTTTTCGTATGTGATATTTCATTTTTTGTATTGTTATTCAACCAATGAGCCTTTCGACCGTGGATTTAGTAGAGTCTTTTCGGCTATAAAACAATATTAAAGAAAACACAGGTATTTATAAATTGGTGCGACATTAAAAACCTTTGAAATTTTTTTAAAAAATAATCAAGGGAAAAGAGTGTCGCACTGTGTAAAAATTGTTTACAAAGTAATATAAAATATATAGGATTCATAGTATTTTTCAACTAAAATAAAATTTCAGATTTACCGCATTCCTTATTCGAGGTATGTTGCCTCCATCTAGCGTCTCCTATCGGTAGGCTCTATTTCCAATTACTTCTTTGTCCTCCAGTCCATTTTGGAGCAAATTGTTGTCCATTGCATTCATTTGAGATCTCTGCATGACTAGATCAGATTCTTTGAATTGCCTTGTTAGTACATTACTCTTATGCTTCATCTCCATATGACGTTTTACAGCTTCCCTTTTGATTCTAGCGCCATCTCTAAGTTCATAAATCATATCTAAATTGGCTCGAATCCCTTCGTTGGATGATGATGGCGAAAATTTCATCTCTTGAAATGTTGGTTCATCCATTTCCACTAGCATTAACGCATTTGTTCCATAAACAGTCCAATTCTTTTGTTGGTGCATGGATCCAATCGCTATGTCTTTGATACTGATCGCATCTTCAAGAGTATTCTTGGCAGTCTTCTTTCATGGTGGGCCAATAGTAATTAGCCTATATTATCTTGAGTGATAATGCTCTCCCTCCAATGTGACTTTCGGTTGTGCCTTCGTGCAATTCAGACATGACTGTGTGGGCTTCCCCGGATGAGAAGCATTTAAGTAATGGATATGTGAATTTGCCTTCTGATAAGTATCGCACATAGGACATCATCTAAATGTCATCCTTCCTGCATTCTAACATGAGCATATCCAGTGTGTATTATGCTCTCAAAGTTTCTTGTATCACTGATTGTCTCCCCCCTTTGCTGAACTAGCCAATTTTGAGAGCAAATCAGTTCGGGTGTTCTGCTTCATAGGAACATGTGTTAATTCAAACGATTCAAAAATATTAGTAAAGTATTGCACATACCTAAGGTATTTGGCCAACTGGGGGTCTTTTGCAAGTTAAGTTCCCAATACTTAACTAGTTACGAGTTGCGAGTCACCCTTTAGCATGCACACACCTATTTCTATTGGCAGTATCATCCCTGCTATCAGAGCTTCATATTCAGCCTGATTATTACTGGCCTGATTATTACTAGCCTGAAGGAGAATCAAACGAATTGCTCGATTAGGATTCCATTTGGTCTTTCCAATATAACACCCGCACCACTTCCCTTAAGGTTGAAAGCTCCGTCAACCGAGAGGATCCAAATGGATTCGATCAAACTTTCGGGTGGATATGGAGCAGTAAGTTCTACTATGAAGTCTGTGAGTACTTGAGCTTTTAAAGGTGCCTTGGGCTCATATTTTATGTTAAATTCTGAAAGCTCCACTACCCACTTCATCATTCTCATTGCTACATTCGGCTTTCGGAGAACTTGCCTGATAGGGAGAACTATTTTGATCACAATGCTGAAGCTTTGGAAGTAAAGCCTCAACCTTCTAGCCATCACTATTACTGCTAGTGCGGCTTTCTTAGTCTTTTTGTACCTTTTCTCAAGTTCATGCAACACTGTGAGGCGTTGTACCTCCTTTAGATTGGTAGGGATTCTCATGTTGATAATAGTTGGGAATTTATCTAGGTTTTCCTCGATCCCTCTTACGGTCAAAAGGAATCCGAGAAATTTTCCTACCCTTAGACGAAAAACATATTTTTCAGGGTTAAGTTTGAGATGATACTTATCAATTGTCATGAAGAGCTATTTAAGGTCTGAATGATGTCTTTTAGGCTCGCGAGAGGTCACTACCGTGTCATCCACGTATGTCTGCACTATCGTTCTTGCAAAGGGCTATAGGATTTTGTCCATGAGCCTATGATATATAGCACCGACGTTCTTGAGACCAAACGAGATTACTTTATAGCAGTAATTAGCCATTTCGGTAATGAACGCTACTTTATGAAAGGGATGCATTTGGATCTGGTTGTATCCCGAAAACGCATCCATAAAGCTCAACATGGCACATCCCGAAGAGTTGTCCACCAATGCATCAATGCTTGGCAAGGGGTATGAATCCTTCGGACAAGCATTGTTAAAATATGTGAAATCAACGCACATTCGACACTTGTCGCTTGCCTTTTCTACCATTACCACATTAGTCAACCTTTGTGGATACTATATCTCCCGAATGTGATTAGCCTTTATTAGTTTCTGGGTCTCCTCTCGTATGGCCTACCTCTTCTCTTCGCCACCTTTCTTCTTCTTTACTTTACTGGTTTCGCTTTCGGATCCAAAACTAAGTGGTGACATATAAAATTTGGATCTATTTTAGGCATGTTACATGGTGTCTATGTGAAAGCATTAAGGTACTTCCACAGGACTGAAAGTAGGCTTTCCTGCTCCCTTTCACTTAGCTCGACTCCTATCCTCAATGTTTTACCTTCAAAAAGTTGTACCTTAATTCCTCCCACAGGTTTTGGGCCATGCTCCTTATACAGGGGTTTAGCCTTGGTTTTAAGGCTGTTAGTTTCCTCAGTGGATGGGAGAGTGTATGGCCCCCTTCGATTACACAGGCTATTTTTGTAGCACTTTCGGGCTACCTTTTGAGCAACCTTCATGGTAACTACCTTCTCGTCTAAAATAGGAAACTTCAACTTCATGTGGGAAGTTGACAATACAACTCCCAGTCAATTCAAGCTTAGACGCCCCAAAAGTATATTATAGGAAGAAGGTGCATTTACTACCATATACTTGACCATGATAGTTTGGGCTATGTCGTCAGTGAATGTTGTCCTTAGTTCCACATATCCTTTGACTTCGACATGCTCGCCGGAAAACCCTACCAAAACTCCATCATATCTTTGTAACTGCTCTTTCAGTATTTGTAACCCTAAAAAGCTATCCCAAAACATGACATCAGTAGAGCTTCCATGGTCGATTAAGACCCTATGGACGTTTCATCCCACTAATACTAGCGAGAGAACAATTGGGTCGTCTTCGTGCGGCGCTACATCGGCTAACTCCGATACTAAAAAGGTTATGTGAGCATGGCTCGAGAGTACGTTTTCCTGGCCAAATTCGTTGTTCCTCCACCAGCGAAGTCTCCGACTATAGTGTTAAGATCTGCCATGATTGGTCTTTTGTGTTGCTCTGCCACTACATATCTTGGTGGCACATTCTATTGTTCCTTCTAGTGCTGTAAATATTTATTCATAAATCCATCTCGGGCTAGTTTTGCCAATTGCATGGTCAGAGTGAGGCAGTCATTGGTGTCGTGTCCCTTTGTTTCGTGGAAATCACACCACATTGTTTACGTGACGACCAAGCATCCTGTTGGTGGGCACCAGAAATCTCAGTCTACCTGCTAGCTGCGGGTCTTTCAAAATATCTTTCTTTGGTGTAGTGAAGTTGAAATGAAAATCCTTTTCACTCTCTGCAAATTGCATCTCTTTCTGAGCAAGTCCTGACATGGCATATGGTACATAGCAACGTTCATCCTTTCTAAATCTCGGGTGGATTGTATCCCCTTTCGGCATGTCTGGACGAGGTTGGGATTTTGCAAGTGGGCGCTTTCTGCTCTTAAGCTCTTTTCTGCTCTTAAGCTCTTTTCTGCTTCATGGTTTCTTCCACATCCATGTGTGTGGTGGCCCTTCTACATACTTTCTTCATTGTTTTGGGTCTATCCCGGAGCATGAATTCACTAAAAGGATTAGTCTGTAGTCTATTCATAAAAGCTTCAAGGAACATCTCCTCATTCGGAGAATTTATTTTTATTGTAGTCTCACAAAATAGGTTGAGGAAGGCACGAAGCGACTCCCCTTCCTTCTGTCGCATGTCAAACAGGTCCGCCAATTTTTGGGGCTTGACTTGATTTGTTGCGAATTGCTGAAGAAACATATGAGAAAAGGTTTGGAATGAGTTTATTGTGTCGTCCAAAATTTTGTTGAACCATTGCAAAGCGGTTCTAGTGAGAGTGCCAACAAACATCTTGCATCGATATCAACTTTTGGCTCCGAAAGCCTTAAGAAGTGTTTCGGGATCTATAATCCTGAATATGGGGCCATTTTTCAGACCATGAAGTATGGCGGAACTTGTTCCTCCATAATTTTCCTTGTGATTGGTTGGGGATCAACATTCACTCTTGATATCCGATTGGCTCTTGAGTCGTGTACAACGGGTTACCCTCTTAACATTTATTCTATTTTTTATGGAGTGGTTGCCTATTGTTTCTCATTTTTTATGGAAGTTTTCTCACAAAGTGTTTCACTCAAAGTGGGAGTATGAATAATTATCGTCCCCACAGTGGGTGCCAATTTGTTCTAGCCGCTGAGGTTTTTAATCCCTCTTAGCTAGCCCAAATAGAAGATGTCTTTTCCTTACCCTATTATCCCATATTTATACCTTTCCTATGAGGTATTCTGGTATCGAATTTAAACATAATTTGGTTTTTTTGTATTAAATCTTCACAAATTAACAAGAACATCCATCATCGAATATGGTTAGGAGGAGTGACAATTTACACGAGCTGTAATTTATTAATAATTAAACTCGGGCCCTTGATTGGGCCTTTCTTGATGAGCGTAAGTTTATTCAATTAATTGGATTACTTTTTCAATCCCCATTATTTCATTTCGGCCTAAAATACACCCCCTGGTCCAGGCGGTACAAAATCAAATGGAGTGTGTGACTTATTACATTGATTGTTGTCCAATCTCCTCTTCCTCTGCTCTACAAATCCAATACTCATCATTAACCTTCTTGAGCTCTGTCTTGTGTAAAGTAGAAGTCGTTATAAAAAACACACCACACTCAAGTATGCGCCTAGAGAATAACATTAAAAGGTTTGAATCAAAATTAAACCAAGTTTAAAATAGACATATAATGTGTACCTATTAACAAATTATAAAAAATAACTTTAATAAATTGTCCAATCAAACAATTCAAGATTTAACATAATTATTTATGATTAATAATTTACATTAAATCTCAAATAAGAACTAAGTTTCAACGGACGAGTGCATGAAATTAAATATGAATCAAAATACTACAACACAATCAAAGTACATCAAGTAAACATACTACCATACATTTTACTCCTATCATCAATCTAAACTATTTTTTTTTTCCTAAAGTTTCTTATAATGTAATTACAAAATTTTAAACAATACAATGATTAAATAATTTAGTCACTCATGGGACTGAAAAAATTACTTTCAATATTTCAAATTTAAACAACTAAATAACATATTTCAAATTTAAAAACTAAATTTAAATATCGATTAATAGTTATATTAACAACAAGCTAACTGGAACATTAATGTGTTGTCGTAATTAAAATCCTAAAAGAAAATTATGTTTTTAATTTTAATAATAAAAATAAAGATACAGAACACTAGGTTCAATAACATATGTTAACAAGAGATGCTATAATCTGACAGGAGGAAAAAACCTCCATTACAAATGGACAAATAAGATACAAGGAGACCATGCTTCAGGTGAAGAACTACCATAAAAAAAAATGCTCTTGTCGCCAATAAAAGGGAAAGAAAACAATCCTAATTCGTTCGCACCATAACTAAAAGAAAGATGAAAACACTGTCCAATATTAAATTAAGTTTTAAATTAAATATGAAAACATCGAATGTCCCACATAAAACTTCATATTTACGTCACCAACGACGTGATTTATCCATATTTTCACTAGTGTGTAAAAGTGTTTGAATAAAGTGAATAATTAATTTTTATTGATATTTATTGCAACACTTAATTTTAAATTAATTTAATTTCAAAAGCGATCTTGAACTACAGATTCAATGTGACCGACTAAATGTGACCGACTAAAAGAGAAATTGACATAGATAATGAAAAAGCAAGTTAATGAAAAAGCAAGTAGAATAAATGATCTTTATGCTGAAAAACATTATTCATGTCATTTCACTTGTCCCTCATTTTATTCTTTCGTTTATGTGTTCATTGTATTATTTCTCTCTTGATCCTTAACGCAATGAGAATCAATGAAAAGCTTTTACCTCCATCAAGTCGACTTTTCATATATTCGTTGTAGAAGCAGCAGAAAATTTGTGGGACTTTAAGGAAAAAACAAAAAAAGAAAAGGAAGGAAAATATACGATCCAATTCGTGGGCTAAGATATTTATATACGATGATTCCTTAGATAAGATAAACTCTGAATATTGTTTTGCCCCATGTTCACCTTGCCCCAAATTATTAAGCCATTGCGAGCTATTTTATTTTCATATATTGTGTGGCAGACAGGGCATTTCAAATATTACCGTGGGTAAAGAAAAGTTATTTTGGGTGCTTTATACAAATTATAAAAATAAGGTCTTAAATAATTTTAAAATATGAAAAACAATTATAAAGCAACTTTAAAGCTAATTATCTTTTAGACTTAATTGTTTATCCTCAATTTATTACCCTTTTTGGAATTTGTTCCCCAAATTTAATTTTTATGTATTTTGCCCTACCGTTTTAAAATATTACGAACTTTATTATTTTACCATATTTTCATTAAATCTCAAATGGTGTTAATACCTGAGTTTTTTTCAATCATCAAAAAATAATAATATCCAAAAAAAATATATTTTCTCTCTCTATCTCTCTATATGAACAACCACCTTTACGTGGACGACATCCTCCAAGGCCTTCTGTCCTATGTTCGCTATACTCCTCACCGCTACAAAAGGCTCTTACTTTGATACGTATAATCATTTACAATATATTTTTGATAATGGTTCTGCTCCTAGCTTATTATGTATACAAATTAAATTTTCTTTCTTATGTATTTTATTTTATTAGAATTAGAAATATTATAAAATTTTATTAGAATTTAAAGTACTATAATGAAGGTGTCCCTAAGACAATGGAGTAACGGTACGTGGAGCAGCTCACGCCACATATCCATGAAGCTGCGAGAGAATTTTCTCTCTCTTCTGATTATCCTTTCTTTTCATTTTATTTTATCTTATTTGTTTCCTTTGCATTTGTTTTTATTTTATTTTATTTGTTCCCTTGCATTATTATTAGAATTTGCAATATTATTTTGACTGGTACCTTCTCGACATTCTATCTTTTTATGAGTCTCGACATTCTATCTTTTTATGAGTATTGAGCTCAAAATTGAACTCCTGATTTTTTGTTGATTCACTTGGTTGAATTATTTTTTACATGGATTTTGATAAATGTGTTGATCCAATTGTATGCTTTACTTTTATGCATGTATGACATTTTATGACCATGTGAGCTTATTTGGTCTGCATGAATGGATTTATCTATATACCATTCTTTTTTCTTTCTTGTATGACATTGCCTCTCATGGATGTTGTTTTCTAGAATTTGCTCTCATTCTTTTTGACACTGTATGTTCACTTGTTTGCACGATTATGATTGAGACATTTTTTCTTTTTAACCTACTTAACCATACACCCATCCTATCCACTATTTCCCATTGTCAACCCCTTTTAAGCCTATATTTTTTAATTCTTTCATTTAGCTCATTACAAGCCTAAACATATAACCATTTTTTTCCTTTCCTTTGATTATTCATTGAGCATGATGGTCTTCTTTTGTGTTGTGTAAATTGCTAAGTGTGTGGGTTGCCCAGAGACATACAAAATACTAAGTGTGGGCGAAGGTTGATTGATCATGTATAGATTTTAGGACTTATTATTTGATCATGGATTTCATCCTTCTCTTCTTGTTATTAGAGTTTCTCCAAAAAAAAAAATTGAGACAGAGAGAAGAAAAAATAAAAAAAGAAAAAGGAAGAAATAAAAAAAATTGAGAAAGAGATAAGAAAATATAAAAAATAGAAAAGGAATAAATAAAAAAATTGAGGAAGAGAGAAGAAAATGCTTGTATAGCTTGGGTTGAAGTAATTTGCGTAATTTTAATTCTTAGGTAGCTTTCGAGATTAATTTGATTTGTGTTGCAAAAATATCATGCCAAAAGTTTTCAAAAAAAAAATAAAAAATCCTACTCATTACCTTAGCCTCATTACAACCTTAATAAAGTCCTCATGAATGATGCAAACTTATGTTTCAGAAATGGAGAATTAGAATGCTTGCAAGCCTATGGTAAGGCAATGTTCATTGAGATGGTTTGAGTGTTATACACCTTCCCTAAACACTTGAGAGTGAGAGAGATATACTATCTTGGGAGGCCAACAAACATGTCTGTCAATTGTATAATTGGTTGCATAAATTGATTAATCCAAGAAGAGAAAATTTCACACTTTGTTGATCAAGCTTTGAAAATAAATTTTGATTTGATATTCCTTGCTCAAATACTTTTCTATTGGTAGTTTGTTGAATCTGGTTACAGTCTTGATTACTTAGCCTTCATTATCTTTTTCTCTTATCTAGGTCTAGATTTTGCCCAAGAGTGCAAAAGGATCAGTGTGGGGGAGTTTGATAATTATTTATTTTTACCACTTTCCGATTACATAATTATAAAAATAAATATAAATTAGTTGGCAACTGTTAGGGTTTTACATCATTTTCGTGTAATTGGGTCAATTAGGTTTCAGTTAAAAGTTTGTTATTTTTTTTTGGAATTTTAACAGATTCAAGTATGTTTCATATTTTGTCCACAACTTTTGGCACATAACTCGAATTTACTTGATTCTAATTTTGTTTTGCAAATAACTTAAAGATCTACAGATGTTATTCAAGGGCTGAGATCAAATTCGAACTAGAAAGTGGTTAAAATTGGACCTTAAGTCGGTACACAAAGGCTGGACAACAAAGAGGCAACTGGATATTTTGATCAAATTTTCTTTATGGAGGGCTATTTTTTTATTTCATGTTTTAGGTTAAACTTTTTATAAATAAAGCTCTCTTGGTAGAGCTAAGAGACATCACATCATAGTAGACTGTAGATAATTAAATACAACTTTTCTATTTCTCCTTTCTTTCTCTTATATGCCTTTTACATTCATCTTTTCGTCTAGTTGTGCCAATTGCGATTATGAGTGGCTAATTGTTCTGTTCAATCCAATCTCAAAGTTCTCTCTCATTTCTTAATCCTAAGGTTCATGTTTTGTAATTCTTTCCGTAATTACATGCTCATTTGCTATTTTAATTTGAGTTTTAGATTTAATAATTGGCTTAATTTAGTAATTGAATTAATACCGATTGGATTGTGTTGTGAAATTTCTGAACTGATGTTCGAGTCAGAATAATATTGTTATTCACAGTAGGCGATTGTTGTTGTTCATCACCTTGTGTATTTAGCGAGATGCTCCACGATTGTGGGGTGTTCGGAATGTTAAATAGATGTAGAGATCTCGATCTAATTAACCTACACATGTAATTCAGATTTTCTTAGGAACCAATGAGGCTTTTGGGAGAGCCGAAGAGAGGTCGGGTTGGTTTTTATTACTAGAATTTATTTAATCTGTTTAAAATTTTGTGTTTATTTTATTACTTGAATTTATTTAATCTGTTTAAAGTTATGTTTTTATTTTATTACTTGCATTTATTTAATCTGTTTAAATTTATGTTTTTGTTTTATTACTTTCATTTGTTTAATTTGTTTAAAATTCTATTTTTATTTTATTACTTTCATTTATTTAATGTGTTTAAATTTCTATTTTTATTTTATTACTTGAATTTATTTAATATGTTTAAAATTCTGCTTTTATTTTATTACTTGAATTTATTTAATCGGTTTAAAATTTCATGTTTATTGTATTACTTGAATGTATTTAATCTGTTTAAAATTTTGTTTTTATTTTATTACTTGTGTTTATTTAATCTGTTTAAAATTCTGATTTTATTTTATTAAATTTAATTATTTCATTAAAACCCCTTAATTATTTTAAGAGAACGACTGAGTAGGCTTTGGAAAGAATTACCTTGGTTAGCTATACTATAAAGTTAGTTTCCTAGTTTAATTTGGGGCGCGTTCGGTAACCCGAATCAAGAATCCTTAACCATTTATTATTATTCAAATATCTTGATGTCAACTATTCACATTAAATTTTTTAGTCTTCATTTCATCGACAAGGTGTTTCTCAACATAAATAAGTTTTCTTTTCATCACATATTAGAGGTGATATCAAATCATTCACTTTGCAAATTTAATTGTAAGACAAAATATTGTTTCATCATCAAAAATCCTAGGAGACATCATATTATAAAAAAAAAAAAAAGAAAAATAAGGATAAACAAACTCAAGAAATGAGAGTAGAGGTGATTCAATGTTTTCAACTAAAAGATAGCAAGTTTTGAAAGGAACAAAGTTTGGTCTCTAAGCGGTGGAGTGAAATGGTCTTGGAGGTGAAGACTTCTAACTCTTAGTCTAATGACCATGATGATCTGGTCCAAAAAACTCGGAAGCCTGCTAGGCCATCCAAAAATGCTTATAAGTTGTTGGAAAAACCCCTAAAGTATGCAACTCCAAGAAGAAGGCATGAGGGTCAAGACTCTTATCTAAAATATTAGATGTTTGGTTAATTCAAACATTCAAAATATGTTGGGAAATATTCTTAGGGTTAATGAACCTAAGCTTGCTTCTATTGTGGAGCCTATGATTATTTACTCAAATGTTTATTTTAGGTTCTTTTCCAATTTTAACTTTCATTTTCTTACTATGTCTAATATAGTTAATAATGTTGTCAAGCTTTGGTGCTTCGGTGATGTGGATGTCTCTTATATGGCAGTGTTTTCCTCTTCATTCTGTAGGGGTTTAGGCTTTATCTTTTTATGTTAGAAGATGTTCCCTTTGGAATGATTTGGCTAATTTACAACGTCCCTGGTGCATTTTGGGGAACTTAAACGTTGTGCTTTCTACTGAAGAGTCCAATGGAGTCAATCGTCCTAATTAGGTTTTTGCCAATGAGTTTGGTAGCTGGGTTAACTCTAAGAACCTCCTGACTCTTCATTTGTCCGATTGCTTTTATATTTTGACTAATGGTAGATTGGGTACGCATAAAGTTGATACAAAACTTGATAGAATATTTTCCAATTTTAATTATCTTAATCTTTGTAAGGAGATATTATGATTATCATCGTCTTTACATAGTATGTTTGATGATGTTGCTATTACTAGACCCTTATCTTTTAGAATTTTTCAGATGTTGCTATAACATGATGGTCTGCTACCTTTGGTTAGGTCATCGTGGTTTGGTTAGGTGGTTGGATGTCCCATGTTGGTGCTTCAAAAGAAAGTGTAACATCTTAAGTTGGTGCTTAAGGATTGAAATAAGAATGTATTTAGCAAAGAGAATGTTCCTAATAAAGAGAAATACAATTAGGGTTCAAGCACTTCGAGTTCTTCTTCTTTCTCATTGACTTCTTCATTTTTGTGCCCTATTGTTTCTTCTTTGTTGATTCTTGAGGATTTCTTTTTAGTTTTTATTTATGTTCATGAAATGTACCTTCACTTTACTATTTGCATTTAAGATTTTTGTTTATAATGAATATTTTACTTTTTAGGTTTTGGAGTGTTGTTTTGTGTTCATTCGATTTTACTGTTCATAGACTGTTGATAAAATGTTTTGATGGTTAGAAAGAGTAGTTATAAATACTTTAAAGTTAGGTTTAACAGACAGTTTTCAGTTTTCAATTACACATATGATTTTATTTACATGCAAGGGTGAGTTGAAATTCATCAAATTTATGGATAACGAATCACTTTTTGTTGGTTTTAATTTCACTTATTGAATTACACAATTTCTTAACTATTGCTTACATTTTAATTGATATTTAGTTTGATTCTTGAATCTTTTTTCTGCCATTGATAATCTTTGTTTACACTTTCTTTGTTTTGTTAATTGAATAGCGCAGTACCTGTTGAATTCAACTTTCTTTACTGTTTTATACATATTTTCAATTTCACTTTTGTTTCTATCATTGATTCAATATTATTCCTAATTTTATTTCATTTGTTTTAGAATTACAACATGACTCTATGTCATATCCGACTACTACCTGATTTCAATTACATTTCATACTTTATTCTATAGCTTCAAATTCTGATATTTAAATAGGTTGTATTGTTTTCTGTATATTATAATGCTTAAATATGTATTTCTATTGTTGTTAAAATTTCTCAATGTTCCTTTATACTTCATTTTATACATTGTATGTTTTGCAATTCCATTTTCACTTTACAGTTTAGTTCTGAATTTTGTTACTATTTTTTGTTTCTCATTATGAAATTCAGTTTTAGTTTTATTAGGGTTTACTTTGCATTTCAATTTATGATTCGGTTTTAGTACAATATTTGTTTTCTTTTCATTTTTTTTTACTGATTTTGATTTCAATTCTATTTTACAATTTCTATTTCTAGGTTATAAAACAATTACTCTCTGTCTTGTAATTTGTCAAGGAGAGAAAATCTTTCAATGAAACCAATGTATTTGAGTTTCCTTGGATTGGAAGTAGGTTAATCCTATCACTACAAGGAAAAAGTTATTTAGAGACCAATATTTAGCTACCAAATGAAATGATTGCTAATTGTGACCAAAATAGTCACCAATGTGTTTGAGTTTCCTTGGATTGGACGTAGGTTAATCCTATCACTACAAGAAAAAAGTTATATAGAGACCAATATTTAGCTACCAAATGAAATGATTGCTAATTGTGACCAAAATAGTCACCAAATTAAATTTTGGTTACTAAATAACTACAAAATAGAAGTAATGATTGAATTTAGTGACCAATTAAGTCAAATAATTAATATCTAACATTAGATACCAAAGTTATAGTGACCTATGCCATTAGATTCTAAATTGGTATCTAATTAAGTTAGAGACTAATTTAGAATCTAATAGTATAGGTCACTAAAACCTTGGTAGCTAATGTTAGATACCAATTATTTGACTTAATTGGTCACTAAATTCAATCATTACTTTTATTTTGTA
>Ga0123340_1001063_pt1 | contig 21713 bp, 16 predicted proteins | sample SirMexnodulemix_FD_89961 | JGI IMG/M metagenome (GOLD analysis project Ga0123340, IMG submission 89961) | Root nodule microbial communities of legume samples collected from Mexico - Siratro Mexico nodule mix | ecosystem: Host-associated > Plants > Roots > Nodule | place: Mexico: Nepantla...
AAAAAAATTATACAAATATTTTAAAATTAAAATACTTGAGCCAATAAATGTATAACTTAAATTATAGTTTTTTTCTACAAAAGTGCAATTAAGTGAATATTTTTTTTTATCAAAAATGAACAAATTTAATAAAAGGTGGAACATTTGACTTAAAAGTCTATCATAGCACACCAACCATATCTTATAATTAACAAAATTTAATTAACAAAATTTACAATTAACAAAATTTGAATACACACTAGCTCAAAACAACCAACATCTATAATAATTGTATTGTGTTTATAATAAATAAATTATAACAACTTCAACAAATGAGAACAAACTTTAAAGACAATGACAATAACACCCATGTTACAGCTAATCATATTCTAGAGTTTATTATATTCATTCATGTTACAGTAGTACTCTAGACTCATGACTTAGCCACACATATAGACTTATGGATTAAGCTTTTATATAAATCACAAAACAAAAATATAGGTCTTATAATGAATTGAATTATCAGTACAAAATGATTCATTAAAGTGGACAGTAATTATATAATTGACTTTAGGTACAAAGTTGGATTCAAAGGCTTTGAGTATGAGAAGTTAAATTTTGGATATTTATTAGTGATCTAGCCCCAAACCTTAATTTGAGCAAATGTGAATATCTCAACTACATCCACCACATCACAAATATTGTGTTTCTCTGATTTCAAATAGACCAAATAATAGTTATTCATATGGTTCTCCTGACAAAGTTCTATTTCTTGGACAACTCTAATGTGTAACTGAAATTCACTTACGTCAGACCATTTGCAGCACAAATACCACACTTGCCATAGTTTGCAGCACGAATACCACACTTGCCATACTATTGTACGCTTGAAAAACAGATGACTCACTGATTCATTGACCTCCCCACACATTACATATAAGTTATTACACAAGATAATAGATAATTCCTTTACTTATCAATTAATCCTTTGTGCCTATTTTTTAATAGAAAAAATTGGTTTGACAACCGTGACATGGCAAGCCTTGATTATGTGGCGAAGGGCAAAGTTGCATTTTCCTATTTTGTGCATAATGAAATTAAATTTGAAGGAAAAATTGAGTGAGGTTAGTGAGTTTAGGAAAAGGTGGTTAGTGTTTGAGCAAATGACTGAGTGAATACCTGAGCCTGAGCGAAGAAAGTTGGGAGAAATGAAAATAGGTGGATTTCGGAACGAAACCTGTAAAAGGAAGAAGATCTAAGAAAGAAGTGGAGGTGTCAAAAATTGTTAAAAAAAAAGTATTTAGAGTTTTTGATCTTCGATGTAGGGTTGGTGAGCGAGAACGTGTAGTGTAGATGGAAAGAAGGTGAGCAACACCACGAACCCCTTATGACAAATGGAGAACAACCCCTTCCCTTATTTGTTTCCGTTTAATATCTTTTATTTCTAGTCCTCCTAACTCTTCTGATTTACATATCTCATTCCATTTTATTCATACTATTTTTCTCCCAGTGGAGCCTCATCCTCAAACACAAATTATGTTTGAATTTTCTTAATCTCCTTAATAATACTAACTAAGATCTTAAAAAATCACATACCTACAGAAAAATGAAAAAAAAATCTTTTAAAGGAGAAGACCATTTGTACCAAAAATATGATCTCATACAATAAAGCTTAGAAGGTTAAGAATAAAATTATAATATTACAATTTCAATAATGAACACTTATAAATTACTTATTAATTATAATTAACTAATTTATAACTCTTTTAATTTACCCCTTTTGTATGCAACATGGAGAAACAGTAAAAGTATAATTTCTCGATTCAAATAACCTAGTAACTGTACTACAATTTCTCAATGTATCTTATTGGTTTTCTTGTTAACGTCCTCAAGTTTATAACCAAGATGCAGAGTGACGTTTAATTTATAAAAAGGAAAGACGAAGGGAAAAAAAAGGAGAAGATTATGAGTAAATTATTTAATTGATGAATAATTTGTTCGCGAAATAACAACTCTAAAGACTATGACAGTGGCACACACAAAACAAAACACCTGATAGTGGATACAAGTTTATAACAATCACAAAGAAGACATCATAAGTGTTGTCATTTTGTAGCATCCAATGCTAGCACGGTGCTGAGGTTCATTGGTTTCATGTATCGTTTAGAACCCGACATAATCTGCTCCACAATGAGTCTGCTTGCCTTTTCGGATGGATGAAACGGATCCCAAAACGCGTGTAAGTTTCTGTCTGGGCACAAGTTAGAAAGTGGTGTGCACAACCCAATCCCGTTGTACGGTCCTTGCCCACAACAAGCAATTCTTGATGTAGTAAATCCTGTTCAACAACAACAACATTAACGTCTTAATCACTTTGTATTTCATTAATATGAACACAATTATTGGAATCAAGTTGACATGCATATATAATATAAGAGTTTATTATATATATGCAGTGATCAAGTACCATATGCTGCAGGGTTATTTACGAAATCATTGTGCATCAGTGCAGTATTTGCAGCGATGAAAACGTCTTTGCCAATTTTCTTGTTGAGTCCTTGTATCATGTGTTGTAGTTGAGGGTTGTAGAGTGATGCAGCTCGTTGAAGTTCAGCAGAACATCCTCCACTTGTTCCACGCATGGCCAGTTCCGCTGGAACACAACCCATTGGTCCAGTTCCTGTCACGATTACTCTTCGAGCTCCCAGATCATACAGCCTCTGCAATGATTTGTGACAAATTAATATAAGCACTAACGTGTGTGTCAATTGATATACGAGAATGATTTGATTACGTACCATCAAGAGTTTACGGTACTCCACAATGAGATATTTGACATAATTCTGTAGCGAAAACTGGCGAGACCTTGCAGAATAAGGTACCAAGTAGTAATTGTTTACGAAATCGTTGCCACCAACAGTTATGAGGACCAATGCTTGGTTCACAAGTCTCTTTGCCCGCGCTACTCCAATTATAGCGGACACTCGCTGCTGGTATTCTTCGAAATAGTCCAACTGTCTATACATTCTGATTATGTTTAGCTGCAAAATTAGTCTAGGGAAATTATTTGTGTACAACAAGTTTATACAATAAATTTTAGACCCTTATAGAATTTGTACGTAACTCGAACATCATTACTTCTGAACATATCCACAAATTATCAAAAAACTTACAAACTGAGCTCCAGTGTCGTTAAGAATGCCAATTCCGGCGGAAGCAAAATTGGCTCCATTCAGAAGATTGTCACCTTTTAGTTCTGGACTCAAATATGGCAACACGGATTCACTACCCATTCTTTCACCTGATAATCAACAAAACATGTTAACTAATTATATATACTATCATATTTACTAATGTATACATACGTTAGATTAGTTACCACGTAAGTGCATGCTTCATTCTAAACCATATAAACCAAGCTAGCCATGACAAAACATATATACATCATGCAGTGATACTTAACTGATAAGATCAGGAATGTTGAGGCCATTGGAAAAGCGACCAGTTGCTTTGCCGGTTGGATAGTCAATGCCATAAGGAGGGGAATCGGCTCGTGCAGTGGTGGCCAAGTAATTGTTGTTACCACTGTCAACGAGTGAATCTCCAAACACAAAGAAAGCCCTTGACTTGGCCTCAACCCCTGGGGCAATGGCCCCAGCTACCAAAACTATACCAAAAAGAATCAACATGGTGCCAACAAAACCTGAGGGAACTGCCATTGGGTTGAAAAAAAATCAACCTTTTCAATGTTGATGTTGATGCAGTGAGACTTGAAGCAAGGCTTTTTATAGCCGCTTAATAATCTACTTTCAAACTAGAAAATAAATGAGAATTAAATTATAAAAGAAGGATTCTTTTTAACAGGGTATGCATTAGGCAATTAGGTTTTGGGTTTTGCATGTCAACTTTTAGGTGGTCTTTAAATTGAGATTGAATAATTGAATGATTGTATAGTTCTGAAGGTGCATGAGGCATGTGATGAGAGTGCAAAAGAGAGGAGGGAGGTGAATGGAGGAGATGAAACAGAAATAATTTCCGCCGCCCAAGCCTTTATATGCAGAATTAGAAAGAGACGGAAAAAGTGAAAAGTGAAAAGTGAAAACGGGTATGTTTCCTTGGGTTGATGCATGCTTTTAATATACAACAAGATAATTGTTGTCACCTAGGTCATGAATTATGGTGGCTATAGTCACGAGTGGAACTTCAGTTTTGAGATAGGACTTGTTTTCAAAACGCCTTAGACCCTTTTGCCAGCTCGCAACTTTCCATGGTTAATTATTTTTTGCATCAATGGGTCATGATCAGTGAAGCATTTTCCTTTGGGTAATTAATTAGCTCCAACAACGAAGTGTGCTCTTCTAAATGGATTTCTACTTGACTCTAAACAACTTTTCTGATATGCATGTCACATGTGGCGGAAGTAAGTTATGGGTTGCAACTTTTTATGGAATACCAAAAATAAATTATAAAACAGTTCAAAATTAAATAATAAAGAAAAATACAAGATATATTTAAATTATAACAATCCATGATGTCTATCAACGAATGGTTGATATCAATTGTTAGTCGGAGATTACCACAACAGCTATCTTAATTGGCTAGCTCATATCAATTAGTGAGTTGTGTAGTAATGTTAGAATAGAGGTAATTACTTTCTGCACTTCCATTTTTTAACCTGCACCCTTATAATTAAATGAATTGATTGAATTGTCCTGCCTGTTTCCCCTTCATTCATTCCAGCGCCATTATTGTCACTACTGGTGTTGTCGCTACACTATTGTTGCAGAAAAAGAATAAGAGAAACAGAAAGTTGCATTCAGAATCTTATTTTGGAAAGCTTATTCCTGAAAACTAATACTAAAAAAAACATTCTTAAAAATATACAATCTGGAAAGTTTGTTTTAGAAATTCTGTTCCAGACAACTTATTCTGAAATATATTTATATCTTCTGGAAATTTTATTCCAAGAATCTTATCATGTTCTAAAAAAAATTCTATAATATATTTCATAAATTTCAGAAAACTCGTTTAAGAAAAAAAAAATTAAAACAAATAATCAAAAACCAGTTTTTTAAGGAAAGATTAAATAATCATTTTAAAAGTTATGGGGTGCATGTTCAATTGGAAGGGGGTGAAGAAAGCAATTTAGAGTAAATATGATACTTTCAGTTAACTGATCCAAGAACAGAAATTGTTCAAAATCTAAATAACCAAAGGCAATTGCTTCCTGCACCTCACATTTACTTTTTACATCCCATCAGAATATATAAATGGATATTTATTGTCTTGAAGACAAAAGAGATTAGGATATTTCGAAAAATATTTTTCGGAAGAGATTGGATTGTGGGGGTGTGAAATCTTTTACGGGAAACATTGTTGTAAGAGATTTTTGTATTATGGAAAACATTTTTCGTAAGAGGGTTTTGTATTAAATATTTTCTATAAGCGGTTTTTGTATTATGGAAAACGTTTTCCGTAAGAGGTTTTTGTATTATGAAAAACGTTTACCATAAGAGAGTTTTGTATTATGAAAAACGTTTTCAGTAAGAAGTTTTTGTATTATGGAAAACGTTTTCCATAAGAGAATTTTTGTATTATGGAAAACATTTTCCGTAAGAGGGTTTTGTATTATTAAAACTCTCTCTTATAGAAAACCTTCTCCGTAAGTCACTTTTTCACTTACATCCCCACTACGGAAATACTTTTTCGTAAGCATTTTTCCCACTCCTGCACCACTACGGAAATGGTTTTCCATAAAACGATTTCCCACCCCCGTAACCTCCTACGAATTTCGTTTTCCGTAACGAAATTCCTAACAACATATTTCAGCAATCCCTCTGCACCCTTACAACAGCCATTAAAGCACCCAAACAGAAACCCACTTACCTCAAAATGCTGCCAGACAACCTTCTCTTCCACCACCGACATTCGCCACCGCCGCTGTCGCCGAAAAATGCAGCTCCAACAATTTTACCTTTTCCATTTCTGACAAGGACAATTTTGGTATAATATATGACTGATGGGGTGCACGAATCAATTGGGAGGTGCAGGAAGCAATTGCCATAAACACATAGCATTGATTTTTAAGCTCTAAGGCCCAAATATTTTAGCACCAACAATGTTTTAATTAAAATTTCAAATTATATAATTTTAATTTATAAATTTTCTTTTACTATTTTATCTATAAATTTTAAGGGATTTTTTTTTATTTTTTATATTATTTTAAAATTTAAAATGGCATTAATCATTACTTTTTTAATTACACTCTTATAAAAAAATAAGGAAACATTAGTGTACTAAATATTAAATAAAAAAGTGCAAATTACAAACTAAATATTTTAACAAACTTCAATAAAAAGAAGGTTTTACTTTTCTTGGTCTGTAGTGTTAGCACAAAAGGACCACGCAATGAAAATAGAGAAGCAATTATTGACATTGAAAATCTAAAAACTTTGACATCCTTTTTAATTTCATTCAAGAGCAAAGGATGAAAGAAAGTCCAGAGACATATACTAAAAAAAGTAAAAAGAAAGAAAACAGCCTGTCCTTTGAGTATAATTAACAAAAGAAAACGAACTTATCTTAAAAAATGTTGTGTTTTCATTATCAATGTAGTGCAATTTCAGTTGGATAAACATAAATGGATAAATTTAAGAAAAATATATACAAAACTATAATTTTAAAATAAATAAATCATATGATAGAAATCTTATATTGACTAAAAATGAGATCTTTTAATAGTTTATAAATGAGTGCAAATCTCATTTTAAAAATCTCATTTTATAAGATTAGTTTACTTTTAAAGTTTACTTTTTAATATCATATTCATAAATAACATTTTGAAAGAGCTAAAATATCTATTTCGATTAAAATATTATTCTAAGTTGAAATTCATGTTTTTTTTTATTTTACTTCTTTACAGAAATGATAATTTATCTTTTTTATAAAATGATCTTTAGATGTATGATTCTTACCTCTTGCTTGAACACTTGCTCTTTTTATATTGCTTTCGACTTTATTTATCTTCTGGACTTATAATTTAATAAGAGACTTATTATAAAAATTGAGGAATTTTTAATTAATGTGATTCTCAATTTAAATTTAACAAGTTTGTAGGTTTTCTTTACATGTTATTCAATTTTATCATAGTTGTATATCTTAAGGAGTCAGATATTTAAATATGAGTCTAAATTTTATATTATGTAGAAATAAGAAAATTGAGTAATATATAAGAAATAAGACTAACAAACACAATATCTTAAGGTTTTAGATTGAAAATGATACTTTTTATATGGGTCTAACTCTTGTTTCATTCTTATTTTTCTTTCGTATTTATAATACTATAAGATTTTAAATTAAATATAGTATAACCAAACACAATCAATGAAAATAATTTAAAGTAGAACTTTATATACAATCTCATGGAATTATTAAAATTTTAACCTTTTCAAATACTAATAATGTAGTCATGCATTTTTTTTATGAATCCTATTCTTTAGAATATCTCTACGAATGAAAATTTTAAAAAATAAAACTAACGCAAGTAAGTACAATTTCATTAAAAATAAAAATTATGTTTCTAAGCACAATTTCAATAAATAAAAATATGCTTTTAAGCATGATATGATATGTAATATTCGAGTCCAAATCCATGTTTAGAAGTATGAGTTCTTCATTTTAAAATTGTTCTTCCAAATACTATTTACTTAATTTTATGAATTTTTTTTTGAAGTTTTCCATTTTCGTAATGTCTAACTGAAAACCAAAGGAATTAAAAAAAATGTTTCTATTAACTTGGACAGTTGGTCAAATATTCCAAAATCATAAAATGACGTTTGAACACTTTTTAAAATGCATGCACGAGTCAAACTTTATAACCTTATTTTTTTTATAATTATGATATACTATTTTTTTTAGAATTTATTTCATTTTCCGAAATAGGATAAATTTCTTCAGGTTTATTGTTCATTCTGCATTTTAAATAAGAATAGAGATAGAAAAATAAATTTGTTGAACCATATTTATGACAGCTCATTATCAAAATATAATCGTTCCTAATGGTATTCATAAACACAATGATGTTCATTTATTGATTATTATCTAAATACATAATATAAGGTAGCATTAATAACTATTTAGAAACTTGGTGATTTTTTTGAAATATAATTAAAAAGTAATTAAAATATTTAAAATATGAAAATTTGATTGAATTTGAAATATTCATTAAAGAAAAGCCAACAAAAAATTAACTGTAGTAAATAACTTTTTTAAGATTTAATGTTAATAAATAAATATTAGGAACTAAATTTAGGCGGATTATTAAGAAATCAAATTTAGACATTATGGGTAATAGAAAGACATAGAGTTGTAACCAGTTCATTTTAAAACATAAAATTCCAACCAAACAATATTGGTTTAATTTGTTCAGTGACTGCCATTTTCGGTCCTTGGTTGGTTCCGTACTAGGTGAATGGGTATCTATCATATCATGCCCAATTCTGCTCAGCAAGGGGCAAGGTAAAAGTAAAGGAAAAGTAAAATTAGACATTAGTTTGGCTTAATTACTTGAGTATTTAAGAAAATGCTTGATGGATATCATTTTCTCTTTTCTGAATACAAGTAATTAGATATTTAGAAAACGTTTTGTAAACTTAAACACATGGAATAAAACTATAAACCAACTTAAGATGGTCACGGAAAAATATTTATAAAGAAATTATTGAAGATTACATTCACTCAATTATTATGCCTTATTTCTTTTGTACTTCCCAAGAGAAGGAGAACCAAGACCGTTGTAAATACCGTCATCCATATCCACCACAACATAATAAAATACTATTCACTGACACTCTATATCTTAATCGTAGATTACTATATAAAACCAAATTTCAACACATAAATCACAAACTATAAGAGGTAGATTTTTTGCAAGACAGAAAAGATGAACTCCTTGATGATGGATGATGATCTAGTTCTTCTTGGAATCCAAAGCCAAAATGGTGCTGAGATTCATTGGATACATATAATCTGAGGTGCCTGACAGTATCTGTTGAACGATCAAGCCATTAGCCCTTTCTGATGGATGGAAAGCATCCCAAAACGCATAAACGCTACGGTCAGGGCACACGCTGGATGCCACAGTGCATAGTCCAATACCATTGAACCGTCCTTGACCACAACATGCTACTTTTGATGTAACAAAACCTGCATACGTTCAAATAGTAATTAGGTGTGAAAACATAATTTTCTATTGTATATGTTTGGACAGCGATGCAGTTCAATATGAACTACATATGCAATCCTAAGCACATGATGTTTCATGATGTCAAAGAAAGAAAGAAAAGGAAAAGGAAACTATTTCCCCCTATATATATGATTATGCAGTGGCCATGCCTTTATTAAGTGGCATCTACCTATATTAACTTTATCCCATTAAATAGTCCCCTTTATGTACGTGAGTTGCGTGACTCTTATATCAGCATTAGTATAATAATTTGAAAAAATGACTTTAAATAAAAATCCACTTCTATCCCAAAGTAGAGATAAAAATTTTCAGTTATAAAAAAGTGCAAGTGACACAGTAATTATTTCTGAAACGGAGCATGAACTACTATGAACTTTAACTAAACATTGATACACATATATTTATAGCACATTTCATGTATTAATTTTAGGAAATTATTTTCTTTCAACAGAATCTTTCAAGGAAGTGTATGTATAAGCGTAATCAGTAGTGTATTTACCATATCGTTGAGGTTCACTGATGAAGTCAACGTGCATCTGTTGCGTGTTGACTGCAACGAAGACATCAGAACCAATTTCGCTATTGAGTTGTCTGATTATCTGAACAAGTTGAGGGTTGAACAAGGATGCCGCACGCTGTAGTTCAGCTGAGCATTCACCGTTTACGCTTCTCTGGGCCAATTCCGCTGGCACACAACCCAATGGACCAGTTCCCGTCACCAACACCCTACGTGCTCCAATTTCGTATAGCCTCTGAAATATATACACAAACATGCATGCCACCATTTCAATTTCAAATGTTCACTAAGTTCGTTTTTATCATAATGAACAACCTTAATTACTTTAACCAAACATGTACTAAAACGTGTTATTGTTTCTTGTCAGTAGAAAGACCTAGCTAGCTATTAAACCCTATATAAAGGGTATGAAACTACGTACCCTCAGAATTTTCTTATACTCAGAGATAATATACTTGACATAGTCTGGTAAATTGTATTGGCGTGATCTTGCAGAGTAAGGCACCAAGTAATAGTTATTCACAAAGTCGTTGCCTCCGAGAGTGATGAGGACTAATGCTCCATTTATTAAGCTTTGAGTCTGTTCAGATCCTATGAGAGCACTCACCCTCTGCTGGTATTCTTCCCAGTACTGCAGCTGTCTGAATATTCTGATTATGTTTACCTGCAATTGTAATAATATTATAGACAAAACATAAATAATCTATCTATATAATTTTTACGCACAAACCAATGACGGCACCGACCACTGTAGAGTCAATGGTTCGTTCGTGTTTTTCTTCCGCCTTTTTTTCTTTCTTTATTATTAATCCCTTAGTCAATTAAATGAAACAGATGGGAGTCTTTTCACATAAAAATTTAAAACTGGAATAAAGGAATAGGGTATAGAAATATCACTCGTCTTTGTCTATTAATAAACCTTGTTAAATCGTTATCCATCTTAATTATTAAAACATATCATAATAGACATGTCATTAATGAATAACCTAACGTATGATTCAAATCTGCCCAGCTAATTTTTGTATATAAATAAATCATTGAATTAAAGAATATCTGTATCCATGTTTGAAAAATTAGACACTTTTGAACATGGATTTTCATAACACACGCAACTGTCACTTACAAATTGGATTCCAGTGTCATTGAGAATTCCAATTCCAGCAGAAGCAAAGTTGGCACCAACCAGCAATCTTTCCCCGTTGAGCTCGGGATCTAAATAGGGCAATGTGGATTCAGCCCCCAGAGCTTGACCTACACAAGAGCACATAAATATGACAATAAAATGAGTTAAGCAACTAGTACATTATATTATATATACATGTGCATACACGTGGCAGAAGCAAGCATGCACACATACTACAGATTAAAGCCACAATTAACAAAAAAGAAGTCAAGAAAACGAACTGATGAAGTCAGGAATGTTATAGCCATTAGAGAAACGGCCAGTGGGTCTTCCGGTTGGGTAATCAATGCCATAAGGAGGAGAATCAGCTCGAGCTGAAGTTGCCAAATAATTGTTGTTGCCATTATCTACAAGCGAGTCCCCAAACACAAAGAAGGCACGTTGTGCCTCTGCACCCTTCAACCCCACCACTGATATTCCCAAAACAATAATGTAACACACAAGAGCCATAGAACAAGCCATGGACGAGGAAAAAGAGAATATTGAACTGCAACTACTGATCAAGTTATATATATATATCAGAACTGTGCAGACACACACATATATATGTGTGTGTGTATATATATATATATATTAACTTGATATTTGTGTGTGGTGTCCGTGCATGAAGAGGAATGAGGAAGAGGTGTTATATAATATGGAGAAAATGTGATTTTGAGAAAAAGGTGAATGACCCACGTTGCAAAAAGCAAGGACAGGTAGTTGCATGTATTGGAAATTATGGCTGTGAGGTCATGTCTGACCAGTGTTTGGGGTGAGGGAGAGGGACATGATGCATTAACCAAAATGAAACACCCATGTGCCTGAAGAAGCCCTAAACAATGAAGTAGTAGCTTAGATAATGGGAGGGAAAGATTTGACCCTCTTTTTGATAGGTGAAAGAAAGGAAGTACATGTAAATCTGTGCAGCATTAAGGATCAAAAAGAACAACTGACAGTTTCGTTACATTGGTGAGGACTGACACACATTTACCACTTCAATTAAATGAAACTATCCTTGGCTTTTGTATTTTGTACTGTACATGCTTGTTTCTTTCCTCTATGTACGGGCCACACCAAGTTTTCTAATGTTTCTTTACTCACAATTTCACAAACCTTTGTGTTTGTTTGTAAAAAATGTTGGGTGTTTTTTAGTTCATACATGCAAGCTGGTAATTGGTGTAACAATGAAAGAGCAGTAGATATTTTAATTTCACAAAGAAAAGTATCCATACGTTCTAATTAGCGGGTTTTAGTTTGGTGGGGCGTTCAAATTAATGCTTGTGAAAGGCAAACAGCCACATAAAAATTTCTTGCAAACCATTTTTTGTTTGAGAAAAAAGCACTTTTTTTTTTCTGAGCAAAACATGTCTCTCTAATTTGATATAAAATGCAAGTATATAGAGAGAGACACTTCCCACGAATATTGTTAGGAAATATTTGTTAAGATGTGTATTTATGTCGTTGTTTGTGTCATTTAACCACTGATTCCTCCGATGGTTGTTGTCAACATCCTCTAATAGAACACTTTTTTGTTTAGTTTTAATGCTATGAAAGTTGATATTTTAATTTGAATTATATGGTTCAAGCATCACTTGTGACAGATTCAAATAAGCTCACTACTCCCATGTTAGAAAATAAATTAAGTGATGCTCCTTTCGACAAGTTTCATTATCTATATCCACTTTAGAATCGTAATCGATGTGTCTTTCATCCCAAAATTGATTTCGACTTCATGTAATGTATAATACTCTACCCCATTATAATAATAATCCTTGTCTTTATTTGATTTTTTATAATTTAATTTTAAATAAAATACTGAATTTAAACTATTAATTGTAATTGATTCGGGGTGGATTTTTGGACAAATCTAATAAGTTAGAAAGTTAATATTGTACACTTTAAAAAAAATATTAAAAACTTAAAAAAAAAGGTTAATGATATTAGATTTATGACTTTTTAACATTAAACATCCTATCCTTAACAAGTGAACTTTCAAATTACAGTTTAAGAAAAAAATGTTTGTTTGTCAAGTTTATCCACATCTATTAGAGACAGATTGAAATAGACTGATGGGTTAAACTACCTCTACATTGCCAATTTTGATGAATTAAACAAATATACTCATTAGTACTATCTGTTTTATCATTCTATTACATAACCTAATTCAGCATCTTATTCATCCATTACAAGGATTTTAATGGACTCTAAGGGATAATATTTTGCTATAGATTATACGCACTTTATCTGTCGTACTTTTTAACCTAATTTTGTTGGCTGATTAGTTTTTTTCTTTTTATCAGTATTTCATCTAAAAGCGTTTATTTAATTTAGCTTATTTAAAAAATAATTATTAGTTTCGTTAATTTCCCTAAAAGGTTTTTTTGAAAATAAATAGTAACTATTTCCTCACAACCAGACCTACACTAATCCTGCATGTTCTCTGCAACTTTTCTCTCAAGAATGAATTCACAATTGAGAAAAGAAGAAGCAAATTAATTAATAAGTCAAACGAAAAAAATGGAAACAACAGTATATGACAAATTCAAACGAATATTTAAATAAAAATAAAATATAGAATTAATTGAAAATATCTAAATTTGTAATTAATTAAAACTTAATTAAGTTTAACTATTTTTAAACTTCCCATTTTTTTGTTGTTAAAGTTTTTTTATTTTAATATTTAATTGAAATAATATCATGTGACAATTTTATTTTTTTTTAAAACTATCAGTGTAAAATTATTTACAGTAACTGTACAAACCGTTAAGCTCAGATGATAAAGACTTGTTTGACGCTTTTTTGTTTTTCTGTCTCTCTTTTCTTCTTAATGTATATTTAACATGAGTGGTAACTATGTACTCTATGTAGGATTGACCTTGTCGCATTATATTATCTTCACATGATATTTTTTTTTTTGTATTTAGTTTTTCTTTTTCTTTTGATCTGTGGATTAATATTGGATGGCATAAAAGATTATACATTTGCCTATTTTTTCTGTAAAACTAATCATGATTAAAATAAATTGAGAAACTTTTGTTTGAATAACAAATATTACAACAATAACTTTTTAATAAAAAAAAATATTGTTTGGATCAATGAATCAAAGTTGATTAATAAAAATAAAGCAAAAGAAAATACAACAACTATAATTAAACTTCAAACTCATTTGAATGAAGCGAAACCAATTTCCCCTATTACCTTAATGCCACCATAATTTGACCCAATTAAAAATATTTTGTATCAATAACCAAACATCTTAACTTTAAATATCAACTTAAATTTAACTTAACTCACCCTAATTAATCCACCATGATTTCACCACTAAACTCGCTATTTTTTTTTTATTTGCCTACCACTACCACTACAGAATTATTAAACAGACCAGCAGAGGTTGGAGAAATGTGTCAATTCCTCATTTGTCATTAAAAGCGCACTTTTTCACATTTTCTGCTTCAAATTCAAAATTATTTATTTTATTTTATAAAAACTCTGTAAAATTATATTTAGAAAAAAATATGGGTAGAATAATTTCAATTCACTCCTCACTCTTAAATTTTAATGAAAAGAATTCACCTTCTGGTATTTGAAGAAATCCTATGATTGTTTGAATCAACCTATAACTTAAAGTATTTTTAGGACAATGTCAATGCTCTTTTATCATACTTGTGTAAGGTTTCTAATTGTAGAGATAGGAGGTGTGGTGTGAGTAGGAATGTATTGGGAACAATCTTGTCAAAAAACCACGAACCTACGTTTTGTGTACTTGTAAAAGGGTTGAAGCACTTTTATGCTTCCATTAATTTTATTATTTTCAGATAAAAAAAGAAAGTTCCCATCTAAACGATTTCAAAGGGTTTCAGAATTTAATATCAACAGTTAATGTATTCGAATTTTCTTTTAAGTTAGCTATAGTAAAAGAATTTAGGTTACTTTAAATTCAATCAAACCAATTATAGGCGTGGTATATATAGCCAAATTGAGACTTTGGTAGTCTTGTCAGTTATTGGAACACATTAATGAATCAGTAAACCGTGTTTTCATATATGTATATGTAAATAGGTGTAGTGGACCAACCCTAAATTGATACAGAAAAAGCAATTTTTAATACGTAAAATGACGTTTTGCTGCAATAAACATGAATTGAAACGTGTGCAGAAACATTAAATTGATTGCATATATTTAAGGGGTATGTATTCTTCTGTTTGGTGTAAAAAAGTGAAAATTAAAAATTAAAAAAATGAATAATTTTTAAGTTATTTAATAGAAAACAATGAAACGAAAGATATAATATTTTTTATTTGTTTGTATATAAATTGGAAAGAAAATATATTTAAAAATGACATAAACATCAAAATAAAAGTGAAAATAAAAAATATAGGTATTTGTTATCTCTGCATCGATATAAAAACATCTCCATTCATTAATGGAAGGAAGAAAAAATATGGGAAAAAAATATTTTTCCCTATTTTTACGTGAAACTCACATTAATCCCTACCGTCATATCATATTTTGAATAGTTCCAAACAATAAAAGGGTTGTTTACCATTATATGTTAGGTTTGGAAAGATATTTTTCTCCGATTCTCAATCAAGACAAAAAAGATCCATGAAAGGAAAAGATTATATGAATTTGTATATTTAGATAAACAACCTATTTATCATTCATTAAAAAATTTAATTCGTCTATTATTTACTAAAGTAATTATCTAAACCATTAATAATTATCTCACGAAAAAAAGTATATATGACTCGAGAGGAAGAAGTATGTAATGAGTTTACAAAGTTCTTAGAAGTATAAGTGAGTTTTAAAAGCACTTTGATAAGTATATTAAACTCAGTTATAAAACTTATTGATCTTCTTGTTCTTGTAAATATATACATACATATTTTACTGTTTATAAAAAGTATAATCCAAAAGGAACATTAACTACAGGACTTGACCTAGACCTAGACAAGTCAAATATGGAATGTGTAGCATTAGAGACCGATCAACATGATTTTTTTTTTTTTTTTTCTAGTCCACATCTCAAAACAAAAATATTGGAAGTTTGTAATTTATATTTTTTTGTTGAGAATTAAATCAAGTGATGATAAATAGTAGGGCATAGGGAGAACCCCTTTACTTTTTAGATATCCTTTGGAAGATTGATGATGATGATGATTAGGACCACTTGGGTTGGGAGTATATGGTAACATATAAATATGATTAAAATAAGAATCACAGTATGAGCTGTATAGACATTTATAATACCAACCACTCTACACCTAATATCCTCAACATCACATAATTTGGCTGGAGAAACGGTTCAACTAACATCCCTTCTCCCATCACAAAAGTGTTTATTTCATCTCTCTGTAATTGATTCCAGTGAGATGCTTCAACCAACATTGCAGGCTATTCAATTCCAACCAATTCAAACTCACTCACCCACTTCCTCAAACCTATACCTTACCCAAACCTAGCTATGTAGTAAGAACCCACAACTCAAGTATATATAATTCACATGCCCATGCAATGCACCACATCATCATCATAATCTACACATTTTCTTACAAATATAAATAAGTGAATGAAATTGGGTTTTATTTTGCTTTGGTTTCGAAAACATACATCAAGGTCAAAATTTAATTTGGATTAATTATTTTACTCCGTATAACGTATTTGGAGGCTGAGTTAATGTCACACCACATGAGTTAGCTAGGGCACCATGGCCCCTATATATTTATTTCACCAATCTTGAGCACTTCTGAGGTTGGTGCAATCTTTAATGCATTAGTGGGGATTTAGACGTAAATTGAGCTTTCATGCCTTCACTTTTTTCTGCTTACTCACCCTTCACATATATCCACACCCTTTGCATACGTAAGATTGTTCTGTCTGTATATGCTGTATAATTATCATTATTTTTAATATTTTAAAAAGAATAGAACTTAGATACAATCACTTTTTTCCTATGGTTGTTCTTCAATCAAAATTTTATATCTCATCAGTCATTTTGTGGAATAAGTCTTGTGTAAAAGACCACGTGGTTTATCGAAGTAATATTTCGATTTTAATTCATTAAATAAAACTAACATTTAAGATATGAGATCTAAATTTTGTCCTTGCTCCTTTACATATTTCTTTGTATTTATCATGATTAATCACCAGCATTTAGCCAATCCTTCGAAGACAAGTCAAAGTCTTTGTTTTAGTTAGATTTTCGCTTGTGATGGTATAACTACTACATTAAATAACTTTTATAGTTCATATTCCAATCATAAATTTTTCCAATTCCCTTAACTTAAAGAGGGGTGAAGAATGCAGACGCATATTTTTAATAATTGAGTTTTAATAAGGTTCATTAATAACACTTCTTGTTAGTGAAGTTTGTGATATCTGTTATAATGAAGTTTGCTGCTGAATAATGCGGTCTCGTACTCATTAACCGTTTAAATTTCGAAAGTCTATAAAAAATTTTGTGATCACAAAAATCACAATCATTTTCAGTTAGCTTATTGTATTCAAAACAATTTATAGTAAAAAGCTTGCAAAAGTGTTCTCTTTCTCAACCGGGATACAAATACAAGGGAGGAGAAGTGGAGGAAACAGCTCTAATTATTTATTTCTTTAATGATTTTAATAATATTTCATTTTTTAATCTCATTTAAAATAAATTTTATTTTCTAAACTACTTTTTACGTTAATTGATGGAAGAGTTCACTCTTAAGAAAACTTATTCAAAATTTTATGTTTTGAAAGTGAGGTATAGTTTTGGTTTTCGGTGACAAAAATCTGAATTAAACAAAGCAATTGAGATGTGATTTTATTAAATATGGAAAATGTAGTCAGAGATGAGCTTGTTGTTTAGATCAGCATTGGTTTTTTTTTTTTTTCAGAAAATGTAAGTAATTAGAGGCAGAAATAATGCTCAGAAAGGAATGACAGAGAAGAACATAAATTTATTGGTGATGAGAGACCAAAATTACTTCCAGCAGAGATAACAATTGGAGGGAGAAAGAAGTACAAGATAAAACAAGTTTGCAGCACAAAGCACACTAGCTAGGGAATGATGATGACAAGAAGATAAAACAAACTTAGGGACACACACATATATAGATATAAATAACATCCTTTGACTTTGTGAGGAAAACGATGAATCAAATCCTGGAATCGAGGTCCATGATAGTGGTGAGATTCATGGGGTGCATGTATTCAGTGGTGCCTCTCAGAATCTGTTGGACTATGATTCTGTTTGCTCTCTCTGACGGATGGAATGGATCCCAAAACGCGTAAAGGTCTCTGTTTGGACACAGGTTTGAGGCTGGTGTGCACAGTCCAATCCCGTTGTATGGCCCTTGCCCACAACAAGCTATCTTCGATGTCACAAATCCTGCAAGCCCAAAAACATTTCTAACGGCCTTATTGGGCTTCATTTGAAAACAACCTTTGACAGCTATGTTAACATTTATAGGAACCTAGCAAACAATGTCTTTTTCCACATATTATGACATTAATGTATGTTTTCGAAGAAGCATGTAATTTGAAATTTAAGTGTTGCATGAGGGTGCATTTACCATAAGCTCTAGGGTTGGAAACGAAATCCATGTGCATGCGATAGGCATTTGCAGCAATGAAAACATGGGAACCAACTTCTTCATTCAGTCCGTTCAACATTTGAACCAGTTGGGGATTGAATAATGCAGCAGCTCTCTGAAGTTCCACATCGCAAGCACCGGTTCTGCTTCTCATGGCCAATTCCGCAGGAACACACCCCATTGGTCCTGTTCCCGTTACAAGAACTCTTCGAGTACCCAAATCGTAAAGCCTCTGCATGTTTTCAACCATACTGCATTATCTATCTATTTCTGCTAATTATTTAGCTGATATATAACACTTAATTCATGGTACATTAGGGAGAAATATCTAATATTTTGTGTCATAAATATAAGTGAGAAAGCAGATTTGGTATCCCTCACCAACCCCACGTCTTTTGCTTAATGCACATTCTTTCACACACACAGTAACACTGGTAGGTAGTGTCAAGTACAAGCAGCAGCACTGCAGCAGAACATCTTCAGAAACATGACTGACCACTATTCTACAATTCACATTGATTTTGTATTTTATCGTATGCATGTTCCCGATACGCATGATTTCCAATGCCATGTACGTGAAATATAGCCATTTTTTTTTTTTTATTTCCATGCTTTTAAATGTCCAAAACAACAACACAAAATGATTAATCATTCAAAGATGTAACTGTTGTGTTTGATGATGCATACCCTCAGAACTTTGCGGTACTCAGATATGAGATAGCGCACATAGTCTGGAAGAGAAAATTGGCGAGATCTTGCTGAATAGGGGACCAAGTAGTAATTGTTGACGAAATCATTGCCTCCAAGAGTGATGAGGACAAGTGCTCTGTTCACTAGGTTTCTGGCTCCCTCAGCACCAATGTGAGCACTTAACCTTAGCTGATACTCATGGAATAACTTGAGTTGCTTGTAGATATGGATAATGTTCAACTGTCAAAACAACCGTATATATCAACTTTTGGAATATATGAATTGATTTTATACACTCTAAAAACTAATGGTGAAGCTTACAAATTGAATTCCTGTATCATTGAGAATGCCAATCCCAGCGGATGCAAAATTGGCACCAATCAGGAGCTTCTCTCCAACCAGTAAGGGGCTCAAATAGGGCAGTGTAGGCTCTAGACCAAGTTCCAAACCTGCATGCAATTATCATGAATTGTTACAATGCAAGCCTAGTTATGGCCATGCATGCAAACGATAAGCACGGATGAACAAGTGTATAACATTAGTGAAAACATGATTTGATTTCATACTGATAAGATCAGGGATGTTTAAGCCATTGGAGAAACGTCCAGTGGGTCTGTGTGATGGGAAGTCAATGCCGTAGGGTGGAGCATCTGCTCTGGCTGTGGTTGCCAAGAAATCATTGTTGCCACTGTCCACGAGTGAATCGCCAAAAACGAAGAAAGCCCTTGTTGGTTGGGCAGAAACAGAATCTGGTGCTGCAACCAAGCTTATTATAGCACAAAAACCAAACACCAAAACACTAGTCATGGCTACAAAACAGGAGTGGAGTGACTTGTTTGTTATGTATATATGATTCTTGGTTTGCTGACTCGTGGTTTTCATCAGGCAATTGGAAGACCTATATATACAAAGCTTGAGAGGTTGATTTATCTTCGCAAACCACATTCATAAATGTTTTCTTCTACCACCTCTTCAGATTTAAAGCAAACCGCCGAATCAATAAGAAGCAAGTACATCAAGTAATTGCTCTAGTGAGTGGTCTTAGCAGAAGCCAAAAACCCTTCCTTCAATTTCAACATCCAAAACCAGCATAAATAATTTCAAGCCGCTTATGTAGACAGAGTTTAAAATATTAACGTTCTTTCCTCCTCAAACCACAAGCAAAAACTGAAGTTACATATTTTCTTACACATAATGCTTCAGTAACTACGCAATTTATGTTATATGACATCCCTTGTTAGTTGCACAATTGCATAGCACAATGCACGTAATTTATCGAGGTTTGCAGCTAACAAATTAATAGACCAACATGTTGGATCAGTAGAACTACGTCAATCAGGAATTAGGAAACTTCATTTTGGGAGAAGTGTTAATAGCGGCTCCTATGTTACCGCTTTTCTTAAACTCTTGGTCTGCATAAATGTCTGTAAAAATTATAAACCTAGTTAATAGTAAATCATGGTATAAAAGTTTTGATTCAGAGCAAAAACTAGCTAAATCAATGGTGGAATTAAATCTTGGCCACTTAATTTAACCCTGCTCGAAAAAATTTATAGGTAGTAAGAGAGAGATGTAACTTTCTTGACTCTTTCCTTAGTGGGTAGTATTTTACCGAGAAATGGAATTGAAGTGTGGGACATTTATTAATGTGAGGATGAGAAAGTAGATAGTTAATACAGGGTAGCTCCAAAAGCCGGTTAAGATAAAAAAGAAAAAAGTTTTTAAGACAAGAACTATTTCAGGCAGATTGAGTACTAGAATTTTGCTATCTCAACTTCGTTGTCTAGCTAGTTGTGGAACTAGTTTCTTTATTGCACATCATTTGAAACTTATACCTAATGCATATAAGAGCTTCAACTAAGACACTAATCTTCTAAATCTTCACACTATCAATATCAACTTCTTAAAAGACTTTATAACAATGAAATCAATATCAACTTCTTAAAAGACTTTATAACAATGAAATCTATAAGAACGAAATCTTAGTCAAAATTTATATATTTTCATCACTTTTTACTATGAAATAAATATTATATTATAAAATAAAAAGATGAACAAAAATATTTGACTTTAAACCTTTATGATTTTGTTAATTATTATTATAATTTATATTTTGATTTCAAATTTGAAATAAAGTAGAAAATCATGTTTTTTTATAGTATTTATCAATCATCTGTTTTGTCTTTTTATAATAACAACAGATTTTAAAAATATATTGTCTTTCGTAACTTTTTCTGCTAGTATCAATCATTGTCTTAAAATAAAAATATTCTTTCTATTTTTTATATTAAAAAAAGTAGATATATAAATATATATACAAGCAGATCTAAGTAAAAAAACCAAATAAAAATATTACATTACGATGTTGTCATAAAAACAAAATAACCTAATAATTAATGAAAATTTGGTTTTGTCACAAAAACAGAATAATATAATTAATATTAATTTTCTTATACGGAATCTTCTATTCATATTTTTTAAAACTTTTAATTTAAAAAATAACAAACATGTAGATCTTTTGTGTTATATATTATTTAACTT
>Ga0123340_1001065_pt1 | contig 21709 bp, 24 predicted proteins | sample SirMexnodulemix_FD_89961 | JGI IMG/M metagenome (GOLD analysis project Ga0123340, IMG submission 89961) | Root nodule microbial communities of legume samples collected from Mexico - Siratro Mexico nodule mix | ecosystem: Host-associated > Plants > Roots > Nodule | place: Mexico: Nepantla...
CACATGTTCATACCAACTAATGAAATATTATTAAAGGTTAAGAGTTTTCTGACTAAACATTTTGATGGATGTATGAAGGAATTCCTTCTTTTTTTTTTTGGAATGGTAATTAATGTCATTGATAATAAAACATTGGTCAATTAGAAGCAAATTGAGTAGTGAACCTTGTTGTGAGAGTCTTAAAGCAATTAACAAACTTTAGGAGTATTTATTGAACTATTTTGATTCAGGGTCCTTGTTTATGGAAATGTCGATGACTAATTTAAACCGGTAAATACCCATTTGGATATGTTGTACTATCATATTTTCCATGTTTAAGATATTTTAACCAAGGATACATCCATGATTCTATCTATATATGGATTAAGTTGTGGTCCACCAATAATCATAGAGGTATTAAAAGAAGATCTTGACGAGTTTAAAAATGTAGTCATGGTCCACCCAAACATGGATGAAGTCGTAGTCCACTATCACAAATACCAAGATATACATTTTCATAAATATACATGTATAAGGCTTACACAAAGTATATCTCTTAAGTTTTGGTTATCTCATTTACTTCTATTATGGTTCTATGACATTTTTAGAGTCTAAATACAATATCTAAAGTTATATCAACTTTATCAAATTGATTTTTTCTTGAATATTTAAGAGAATGTCCAATTTAAGCTTGGACTACATAAAAGTAATTAGCCACTTAAAGACTTCAAATGTTAAAACATTAAAATAACTACAATGTATTATCTCTTAATATGTATGCTCATTTTACATTTTTTTTAATTTCAAGTATAATATTTAGAATTATATTAATCATATCAAGTTTAATATAATTATTAATAATTTTTTATGTTGACCAATTTTTCTATTTATTTAGGTATAAATCATATTTAAATGGCGTTAAATATTTCTAAAGTTAAATGAAGTCTATCACATATTTCTCAACCTATGTTTTCTTAAGTTTTGTAATAGTTATCTATCTTAGACCTAAATTTCATTAAAGTGTTATTCTCACCATGATCAATTTTTTTTTTAAATAAAGGATTAAGTTAGTTTTTCTCACCTTATGCTTCCTTGTTACTCACGAAAATGTTAGAATTATAGGACCGAATTCAAGATGAGACTGAATTGAACTATCATCAATTTTTAAAAATAAAATGATAAATGATTATTGAATTCATTCTTTGCACCTTTGTATGATATATAAAAGTTAACAAACAACTAGCTTAATAAATGTATGTTTTAGTTAACTATTTATAGTTAATTCTATTTCATTTAAGTCTTTTCATGATAGAAAATCTTCTTTGACCCATGTATGATCCCCTTTCTAGATAATTATTTTTTCTTTTAGTGTGTGTTTTGTAGTCATGAAAATAGATAAATTGTGTATTTTTAAACCATAAAAAAACCATTGATTATGCAAATGGGTTGAATGTATTCTGGGTATTTGCATTCGAGCATGCCAATGGTCATGTTATAAGTGTGCATATTCAAAGTGTGGTTTCAAAAAGTCGTAAACAAGGGATATAGTTCATTACCATTGAACATGTAGAATTTTCCCTCAAAAATACAAAACTTGGTATTTACACGGTGAAGTACCAAGTGTAACTAAGTCTATGGTTGCTACAAGTGTGCATGTCATTGAAGATCTTATACAATCTCAAAATCCAATAGAAGACATGTTGAATGATATTATCAGATTCTGTGATTTTGTCTTATAACATTTATGACAGAATCAAACTACCATCAATTCTGTTTATTTATCCTTACAACATTATCATATTATAATATTTTTATTTGTTTTCTTTATTTAGTTATGCCCAGAATTGGTACATCACTTGTATATATTCAGTCCTCTACTTTTGATCAAAATATATAAAAAAACAGAGAGAGTATTTTATTCTCATATCTTTTGTTCATTTTTGTTCATCTCTTCATCTTATAATATGATATTTATTTCATAATATGGTATATATCAAGAGTATTGATTTCAAAGCTCTGATTGCTACATTTACTCATGACTAAAATTCTTGCTCTCTCACGAGATCCCTTGTCATCTTTGAATATGATTTGTTCTCTCGGTACACAACAAGAGAGACAAATTTTTTGTGACCAGTCTAAGACAATGATTGATGCTAGTATAGGAAGTTATGGAAGATGATATATTTCTAAAGTCTGCAGACAGTGAGGAAAGATAGGGCATATATTGATACATGCTATAGAAAGCATGGTTTTCCACCTCAGTTCAAGTTTAAAAATCAGAAAGCATATTGTAATAATAACTAGCAGAATCATGAAGGTTCAAGATCAAAAGTACATCCTCAACAAAATGGTTTTACTCCTAAGCAATATCAAACATTGTTAGCCCTTCTACAACAGTCCAAATCCAATGACAACATTTCTAATTAAATCTCTGTTATTCTCTTTTCCTTTAGTTCTTGGATTCTTGATAGTGGTGCTAATGATCATATTTGTTCATCTTTAACTCATTTCACTTCATATTATCAAATCAATCCTATCTCTATCAAATTACCAAATGGAAATCAAATCATCGCAATTATTTTGGTAGTGTTTTTATCAATCAAGATCATGTCCTAGATAATGTTTTGTATATTCCTAACTTTACTTTTAATCTTCTTGTAGTAGCAAAGTTATAATTTATCTTGTGTGATCTTTTTTTATTCTAATGGATGTCACATTAAGGACAAAAACTCCTTGAAAGTGATTGGATCAGTTGAGATGCAAGATAGACTTTATATACTCAGGGTCCATTTCTATCAAAAACATCAGATCAAATTTATCCAATTTACCAAGGCTCAAACGAGGATACTGCAACTGCTCGAACTCCCAGTATATGAAAAGGTAGTAACGTACGTGCTTTTCCTTATATTGAGAGTGGGAATGGGTCATAGTTCCATGAGGGAGAAGGATTTGACCATAATCACTTCAGATGATCCCTCAAAAGGCAGTGTGCATGCCAGAGGTTATCACCTTAAGCAGTATCTAGCTCGGATTATGATGGTTTGGTGGGTGAAAAATTTGTGAGAGGGCAACTTTGAGGCCAAATTTGGATAGTCAAATGGCTATGGAAATGAGCAAACTTGGTGTCAAATTAAAGATGAATCTAAGGGCTTTCCATTGGATACCTATACACACCTAGAAACTTCAAGGATTGGGAGAACGAATTCTCCAAAGTTGGTGTATTTGATGAATATGAATTTTTAACTTTGTCAAAATTTGGTCTTCTAAAATCAGTTTGGGACCCCAACTTTGGGGTCAAAATTAATGGTTCAAATGGCATCATAAATGTACCTATGACATACCATTGAAAAGATCTTGAAGGGATCATTCCAACAAGCACAAATACAGCCCTTGGAAGTTCTTAAATTGAGAGAAAACTCTCGAAATTTAGACACTTGAAAACTGGAATCTGTCCCATAACTAGTTTCTGGGAAGAACCCAGAAACTAGTTTGAGGACAAGTTTTTCGAGCTGAATTGGAAGGCTCAAATGGTAACATAAATGCACCTATTGTAGACCACTGAAAAGCTTGTAAAACGACATTTCCAAAGACTACTCGCACACCTTCTAAAGGTTCAAGGATAGGGAGAACGAGTTCTCCAAAGTTGGCTGTCTCTCAACTTAACTTCTGGGAAGCCCAGAAACTAGTTTGGAGCATTACTTTCAGGATGATTTTGGGTAACCAAATGATCTCATAAATGCACTCACCCTAGACCAATGAAAAGAGAGAAAAGAGAGCTTTCTAATGATAGCTCATACAGCTCCTAAGGCTTCAAGACCAGGGAGAACAAACCTCCCAAAGTCATCCCTAAGACCAAGTTTATGATTTTATGTGGTGCCTAGAAAATATTCTAAGTTACCCATGCTGGACCCGCATCTTGATATTCATTTTTGAGAGATCTAGAGGTTTCATAAATGGGGTTGTGGCATACCAATGGAAAGAGGGTAAACTCAACTTTCAAATGCAACCCCCAACTTCTCTTGAAGGTTCTTAGATCTCCTAGAATCTGCTCTCAAAGTTCGCTAGTCGAGGGGGAGAGAGCTCGCCGGGTTGGTTTTCTGGCGAGTCTCCGGCGACGGTGAAACACCACGCCATAGGTTGGTGAATGTTCCTCCCCTCCTCCTCATCTCAAAGGAGGTCAAATGGAGGAGAAAGGAGGTCTATGGTGGAGGTGGAGGTATAGTGGTGCTTGGTAGAGGTGTTTCATGGTGGTTTTCTAGAGATGTATGGAGGAACGGTGGAGGTGCATGGCAGTTTAGTGAGAGAGAGATATGGGGCTTGTGTGATGTTGTGGGGTGTGGGTGCAGAATGCTGCAAAATGTGTGGGCACGCAAGAAGATTTTACGTGTGAAATGAGGAATAGGTGAGTGATAACATTGCAATAGTTTTGGGTGAGTGCAATAGTGTTGTATAAGTGAGGGTATACAGGTGAGTTGTACTATTAAGGCTGCATGTAAGGTGAGAATGCGAGGTACCTTTTGTGAATTAGGTGATGAGCTAGGAGATGAGGTGGGGGTTGCGGCGGTGCAAGCTGCGTCAAAGGTTGAGGTTGGAGAGGCTTTGTAATTTCAGTCCTAAGTCGTCCTATTGTTGCACTTAGTGGCTTGGTTTAATGTGAGAGACCCATTGTGATGGTAAATGCATAATGTAGTTGTGTAGTGTTATGTTCAATGCATGATACGTGTGTTGTTAATATATGAAGCAATGAAAAGAAAACCAATAGACAACAAAAATGAAGCCATTAGAAGAAATAAAAAACCTGGTAAGCATGTAAAACAACCTTTTTTATATTTTGCTCTCCGCTCCTTTGCAACCAATGCCTCACTACGTTATTCAAGTCAAGAGAGTCCAGTAAAGCTTCCCCGGTTCCCCTCATGAATGGAAGAGTAGTGTATATGGAGGAAGGCCAAACTAGGAGGTTCATGTAATGCAAAAAAAAAATGGATCATAAAATTGCTTTTGCAGAGGACCAGTGTATAAAGAACAACCTTTTAGCGTCTAGACGACAAGGAAGCAAGGCAGTGGACAGAGGAGCAGAGTTGAAGCGAGGCATTGCACAAAGGAGCAGCGTATAGTGAAGCAGAGCAAGGAATGAAGGACTTTGTCGTTTCCTTTCATTCTTTTTTTTTATTTTATTTTTAAAAAATAAAATGAAAATTTTAAATTCTAGAAAAAGAAATATTAAGATCAATAAAAATATTTTTTGTGTTTTTGAAAATGAGAAAGACATAAAAATCTAAATCATAGTCTTTTTGATTTTTTTTTCTTTTTTTAAATGGAATAAAAGATAAAAGACAATGATAATAATGTAAATTAAATTTTTTTGTATTTTTCTGAAAATAAGAGAAAGAAAAAATAATAAATCTAAACAATCAATAAATTTAAAGCTTAATTAATTTAACTTTTTTTTTATTTTTTTTACAACATTTTTTTATATAAGAAAATGAAAATATTTTTTATACTTTTTCTAACAACAAAATTAAAACATTTTTTATATTTTTTCTAACAACAAAATTCAAATTTGATTAAATAAAAATTTGAATTTTCTTTAAAATATGTTCTCATTTTTTTTAGATAAAATTTATTCGGACGAAATTGGTTGTTGACACCTGCCCCTCTTTACTTAAATTTTGCTAGATAATTTGGAAATTAAGATTTTCATATTATCAAGATAAAAGTTAAGTAAAGATAGAAACACCAATTTCGTCCGACTTGAGAAAAAAGAAATTTTCGGATTTATCCACAAAAGAAAGGTTACTATTTGAAGAAAGAGAGTAATGAGGTCGAGACCATTACAAAGTAGAGGGTCGTGCACGTCACATGCAGAAAATTAAAAGTTAGGTTGAGACCATTACGAAATAGAGGGCCACACACCGTCACATGCAGAAAATTAAAAAATGTGGTTGAGACCATTACAAAGTAGAGGGTCACACACCGTCACATGTAGAAAATTAAGAATGAGGTTGAGACCATTACAAAGTAGAGGGTCATACACCATCACATGCTGAAAATTAAAAGTGAGATTGAGACCATTATAAAGTAGAGGGTCATGCACCGTCACGTGCTGAAAATTAAAAGTGAGGTTGAAACCATTACAAAGTAGATGGTCACGCACCGTCACGTGCTGAAAATGTTGAGATCGAGACCTTCCTTCGCAGAAGGTCATATTTGAAGAAGATTTGAAAAACTTAAGACCAATTTCGAAGGAAAAGTCTTCATTTGAAGAAAATTGAAATTTGTTCGACCAACCTTGAGGAGAGAGTCTTTGTTTGAAAAAGATTTAAAACTTGGTTTGACCAATCTTGACGAGAGGGTCTCTGTTTGAAAAAGATTGAAACTTGTAAACAGTCATCAAATGAATGCCGAAACGGAACTTGAATGATACATGTTCTATGGTGAATGCTTGAATGTATACAAAAATTTCATTTTTTCTATGAGAATGTGTCAGACTCTTTTGGATGAAAATGTATATATGAATGCATGGAGCTTTATTGTCATAAGTGTTCTTCTGTTTGATATTGTAATTTAGAAAGAAGTTTCCGGTTGCACCGAAAGTGCATGAGATTCACTCTTTTCATCTTTCTTTTGGCATTTCGATGTTAACATTTGCAATTAATTGTTTCCTTTGATATCGTTGAATTCATTTGGGATTTGTTCTTGAAAATGAGGGATATTGCAAATCCTAAAATCATCGTTAAGATTGAGACATTGTTGACGGTTTCCTTTAAAACATCTTAATATATGCACTTTAATCCACAGACAAATGAAATATGTTTGGATAGAAAGTCGAGGAAATTGGGATCCACTGCCTGATATATGTCATCATCTTTCTTCTCCTCCAAAAGGAAAGATCTAAGCAAAGTGCGAAATGAAATCTGCCCCAATTTTAGTGTAGCAGTGGGTAGAGTAGGTGGCATGTGGATTGTTTATTTAAAGGATGGCATAAATAACCAGGTGGTGAAGACTGGGGTTTAGTGACATGATACAATGTTTTTCATATATACTTCTGAGAGTCATGTCTGTGCAAGGTATTAGATGTGCAAGAGATAAGTAAGGTCTGGATAAAAGGTAACCTGCTTTTTGTAAGGTGAAAGGAGAGGATTGCCCCGGTGTTGAATTTTCTCGATTGGCTTGCTTTTGGTTGATCCATTGTTTGATAACAACAAAGTTACCTTCTTCCAAGAACATCTCAAACATCCTTCTTTTTTTCTACCTTTTTCTTTTACCGAGTTGTTAATCACATCTCTTTGTCACAGGGTTAAGCTTTGAAAATTAGAGAGTCATCAATCAATATGGACTTTATTAGGCTTGTAACATGGCCAGGGGTTGAAAGGTTGTCAAGAAAAGAATCTGAAAGCTCAAAAATTACTTGTCGGGTTTTAAAATTTTATACAAAGATCATCAGTCAAGTTTTTCGAAAAATGGTCAAGGTTTTCCTTTGCAACTACACCATTCTTTTCATCATTTCTTGCATTTTTAATTTATTTTCTTTTTTCCTTTCTTTTTTTTTGTAACAACATTTCTCTTTGCAAACTCATATCCAATTTTTGGATGGATCTCTTCTATTTGATTTATGAAGCCTTTTGGCATTCCTTGAACTGAGTTCAACTTATGATGAACTTTGTTCTGGTCATTTTGAAAGATAACATTTATTTTTGACTCAAAAAGGGTGCAACAGATTTGCAATTTTGCCTGTTTTGGATAAAGAAACATGACCATATATCCCTTTGAATCATGATTGCTTTATTTTCAAAAGGTTAATCTCGAAACAAGATTCAATGACTTCTAACACATGTCATTTTCATTTTTGCCTTTGATTTTTTTTCACTGTCCTTTCTTTTGCCTAGACTGCCTTTGCAGGTTTTTAATCGAGCGGACTTTCATTATTTTTATTGCCCTTGGAGATTGAGGTCAACCATTTGGCCAACCGAGAGAAAACCTGACGTTTTTGCCCCAGTGTGATGCTCTTGTTTTGTCATTCTGGGCAATGGTGATAGCTACTGAGGCGGATTCTTTTGTTTTGGGGTTTGAGGAAAGGGTAGTAGATTTCAAACAATATACATGCAAATGTTTCATTGGAAAATGTCAGCTTTTGTCTCTTCTTAAACTGTGAAAATGCAACATTTTTCATGAATTCAAAAGATTATGTTAGAGAAAACAATTAACTTGGTCTTGTGAACATTTTTTTTTCTTTTTCTTTTTCACGACACCCATCGAGATTCGGCCTTGGCGGCGACAAGCAAGAATATGTAAAACATCCCAAGGTTTCAACAAAAGCATGTGCCCGTGCCCTTTCTTTTTTACTTTTACTCAATGTGACAAAAATGCGTAAACCAAAATATAAAAAGAAAGAAAATTACACAAACAAGTATTTTCATTGAATATTACAGTCAATCAACAGTGTCAATATTTTACATAGGTTCCCTGTCGTTACAGAATCATATTAGACATAAAATTTCTTGACTATATCCGAGTTGACAAGTAGAGGTAACTCTTCCCCATCCATCCTTGTGAGGATTAGTGCTCCTCCTGAAAGGGCTTTTTTCACCACGTAAGGGCCTTTGTAATTTGGTATCCACTTCCCCCTGTGATCCATTCGAATTGGCAAGATCTTCCTTATTACCAAATCACTTTCTTAAAACTCCCGAGGGCGAACTTTTCCATCAAATGCTTTCTTCATCCTTCTTTGATATAGCTGCCCATGACTTACTATTGCTAGCCTTTTCTCGTCGACAAAATTAAGTTGATCTCGTCGTGCTCGTACCCATTATGCTTATTCAAATTGAGTTTCCATCAACACTCTCAAAGAAGGGATTTCAACTTCGAAAGGGAGCACTGCTTCCATCCCGTACACCAAAGAAAATGGTGTTGCCCCAGTTGATGTTCGAACTGAAGTGCGACATCCATGTAAGGCAAAAGGAAGCATCTCATGTCAGTCTTTATAAGTTATAACCATTTTCTGGATGATCTTCTTTATATTCTTATTTGCTGCCTCGACTGCTCTGTTCATTTTCGGGCGATATGGAGAGCAATTGTGGTGTTGAATCTTAAATTCGTCGCACAACTCTGTCATCACCTTGTTGTTCAAATTTTTGCCATTGTCAGTAATGATTCTGCTAGGCAATCCGTACCTGCATATCAATTCTTTTCTTATGAACTTCGCTATTACTTTACTCGTGACATTAGCATAAGAGGCAGCTTCCACGCCCTTGATAAAATAATCGATTGCTACCAGGATGAAACGATAACCGTTCGATGCCTTTGGCTCTATCGCTCCAATGATATCTATACCCCACATAGACAAAGGCCATGGCACAGTCAAGACATTCAATGATGTCGACACAACAGTAACTTTGTCTTCATACACTTGACATTTGTGACATTTTCTCACATGTACGCAACAGTCGTTCTCCATGGTCAACCAAAAGTAACTAGCCCTCAATATTTTCCTAGCCATAGAATGGTCATTCATGAGTCCCGGAAGTTCCTTCGTGAACTTCTCTCAAGATCAGTTCTGCTTCTTTGGCATCAACACACTTGAGGAGAACCATGTCATTATTTCTTTTGTATAACACATCCCCACTCAACAGGAAGTTCGTAGCCAACCCTCTTAACATCCCTTTACCATTCTCAGTGGCCGTTTCAGGATATTCATGATCTTTGAGGTATCGCTTGATATCGAAGTACCAAGGTTTGTCGTCTGGTTCTTCTGTAATGAAATGGTAGTAGGCTGGGTGTTCATGACTCCTCATTCTGATTGTTGGCAACTCTCTCTCTTGATTTAGCTCAAACATGTATGATAAGGTAGCAAGAGCATCAGCTAGGTGGTTTTCTTCTCGTGGAACATGGTGGAATATTATGGCATCAAAATACGCCATTAGCCCTTTAATATATGCTTGATAGGTAATCAATTTTCTATCCCTAGTCTCTCACTCTTCATTTATTTGGTGGATAGCCAATGCAGAATCACCATATACATTCAACAATTTTACTTTAAATTCTATGGCTGCTCTAATCCCCATAGCACAGGCTTCATATTCCGTCATATTGTTGGTACAATCGAAGCACAACCTTGCCATCATTGGTATGTATTGTTTTTCTGGCGAGATAAGTACTGCTCCTATACCATGGCCTAATGCATTAGATACCCCATCGAATAATAAAGTCCAAGTATTTTCAACATCATCCTCTTTGGTTGTAGCAAAAATAACACAAATATCCTCATTCGGGAAACCAGGCTGCATGAGTTGATAATCTTCAATGGGCTGGTGGGCTAAATAATCTGTCAGAGCACTGCCCTTGATAGCCTTCTGGGTGACATACAATATATCATACTCTGATAACAACATTTGCCAACTTGTTATCCTCCCTATGAAAGCAAGCTTCTCAAAGATGTACTTTAGAGGATCCATTTTTTATATTAACCATGTCGTGTGGCTCAACATATATTGTCTTAACCGATGCGCTGCCCAGATCAAAGCACAACAGGTTTTTTCTAACGAGGAATATCTCCGCTCACAATCCATAAACTTCTTGCTCAAGTAACAAATTGCATGTTCTTTCTTGCCTGTTTCATCATATTGACCCAAAACACAACCCATTGACTCATCTAGGACTATTAGATATAAAATAATAGGTCTCCCCGTGACTGGTGGATGCAGTACTGGGGGCTCACGTAAGTACTGCTTGATTTTGTCAAAAGCTTCTTGACAGTCTTCATTCCATTATATGGCTTGGTTTTTGCGCAACAACCTAAATAGTAGCTCACAAATTGCAGTTAATTGGGAGATAAATCTAGCACTATAGTTTAATCTTTCCAGAAAGTCCCGAACTTTCTTTTCGGTGCGAGGCTGTGACATTTCTAGTATTGCTCTTACCTTTTCTGGATCCACCTCTATTCCTTTTTGGCTAACAATGAATCCCAATAATTTTCTAGATTTCACTCCGAAAGTACATTTTGTTAGATTCAACCTAAGTTCATATTTCCTTAACCGTTCAAACAACTTCTTTAGGTTGGAAAGATGTTCCTTTTTTGATCAAGATTTGGCGATCATGTCGTCGACATAACTTCTATTTCTTTGTGCATCATGTCATGAAATAATGTCACCATGGCCCTTTGATATGTTACCCCTGCATTCTTGAGCCCAAGTGGCATCACCTTATAATAGAAAGTTCCCCACAATGTGATGAAAGTGGTTTTTTCTAAGTCTTTGGGTACCATTCTAATTTGATTGTAGCCTGAAAATCTATCCATAAAGAAGAAAAGTGCAGATTTAGCCGTGTTGTCTACCAGAGTATCAATGTGTGGCAAGGGGAAGTTACCTTTTGGGCTAGCTCGATTTAAATCTCGATAATCTACGCACATTCGGACTTTTCCGTCTTTCTTCGGCACTGACACCACGTTTGCCACCCATTGAGGATATTTCGCTACAGCCAAAAAACCTGTGTTGAATTGTTTCACTACCTCTTCCTTTATCTTCAACGACACTTCTGGCCTTATCCTTCGCAACTTTTGTTTAACTGGATGACATTCTGGTTTGAAAGGTAGCTTATGTTGTACTATGCTAGGGTCTAAACCTGGCGTGTCTTAGTAAGATCAAGCAAAAACATCCTTGAATTCTTTTAAGAGAGCGTACAATTGCCCTTACGTCTCCTTAGTCATGCCAGTACCCATTTTGACCTCTTTCATTTAGCCCTCTTCCCCCAGATTGACAACTTCCACCTCCTCTTGATGGGGTTTCATTTTCTTTGCCTCTTTTTCTACTAATCTCAACAATTCAGGAGACGGTTCACAGTCTTCTTCATAATCATCTTCCGTATTATCAACAGGGAGTGTAAAATTAGAATTCAATGTATCGACATTGATATTTTCAAAACATTCATTGATTAATCTACATTATTCAATTTTGCGAAAATAAATAAACAAATAAATAAAAGAAACAAGCATAAAAGAAAACAGAAACACAAATTTATAATTGAAAATACGCATCAAAGTCACACTGAGTTTTTCAAAATAACTAGCTCGAACACACAATGGCCTATAACGTAGAGCTAGTCACAAAATATTACATTTCATCAATATTAAAAACCACGGAAATGTCTACAGATTCCCAATTGCTAAGCCTTGCACCGGGAGAGCAAGGGTGCACAAAATCCAAACCTTCTTCCTCGAGCTCCTTCTCAATGGCTGCCACTTAATTTGTATTGATCCACCAAACGCTTCAGAAGCTTTTTCGTATATCACATAGGGTGATTTTTCCCATCTTCGGCTCACGCCCTTCTAGCCTGGCCAGACTTCTTTCTCGTTTCTCTTCCATTACACTCTTCCAGTCTGCCTTGGTTGGTCTATATCTCAAGCCGTATATATTCTTGTTCTCGGCTAATTGTAGAGGGAAAATAGATCATTTACCATCTTTGCCCAATCCTTTTCCGAACCTGTAGCCTTCTCTCATCATTGTTTTCACCATCTTTAAAGAGGCGTTTGATAGGTAAGGGGTTATTTGAAAATATTCGACATATGAAGTGTTGACAATTTCAAAGGCCTGGAAGAACGTTTCTAGGGCCTCTTCAGTAGCTTCCACGTATCGAGAAGTCATCGGTTCACTTACTAAAAAGTCCTCCTCGCCGAATATTATTAAGAGCTTATTGTGAGCTCTCTCACAAGAGAGCTTATCAAGCGTTGCTTTAGGCATCACATTCAGAGATGATCCATTGTCAATGAGCACTCGAGCTAGGACATAGTCCATGCATTTCATCGATATGTGTAGGGCCTTGTTGTGGCCTCTTCCTTTTACAAGGATCTCCTCTTTAGTAAAGGTTAGGTAATCATTAGCCGTGATATGACTAACAATGCCTTCAAATTTATCCAGGGATAGATCCTGCTCCACATGAGCCCCACTAAGAATCTTCATCAACATTTTTCTATGGGTGATAGATTGCGTCAATAATTCTTACAGCGAGATTCGAGTTGGCATGCGGTTCAATTAGTCCACCACCTTATATTCGCTCTGCTAAATGAATTTCAATAACTCGCCTTCTTCCTTGTCAAATATTTCCTTCTTTTCACTCTTCTCAGCATCTTGTTCAGTTTGTGGCGCCTTCCCTTTTAAGAATGCTCTTGCTTGCTCTGTGGCTATTTCTTCCCTAGTCCTCTTACTTTGATTTTCTTCATTTCTTAACTCAGGAGGTGTAAAGGCATGACCACTTCTTGTCATACCCCCATGCTGGAGATATTACCAATGACATTATTAACAATAATAGGGATTTTGTCTTCTTCCTTTCTTTCTTCTTCCCCTTTTACGATCTGAGCATCATATTTCCATTGAACTGCCTTTTCATTTTTATAGAGGAAGGGACTTGGAGCTTGTACCACGATAGGTCATCGCTCCTGTTATAGGTGCAAAGCCTTGGTAAAACGTATTACCACTGGTTTAGGGCCACGCAAAGTCTTCTCTTCACCTGTTTGCATGCATACTTCTCCCTCTTTTTCTTGTCGATAGATTTGCAAGATGTGTCTATCAATCAGATCTTACAATATTTGCTTAAACTTAGGACATTTGTCTATAGATTGTGAGATGCCCGGGTGACAACTACATTCATTTTCTTGTCTGTTCTCAACTTTCAACCATCCTGCTTGACATAGCGCAGTATAAATTCCTTCATCGGAGTCTGAATCATATTGACCTCTCTTACCAAGTTGTGCTCCTCTTCTTTCATGATGGCGTTTGCTGATGAACTTGCATGTCCCGCCAAAGGGTTGACTTCTACATTGGGTTTATCCTCTTGAAAACTTATCTGCCCAGCGTCGATTAGTGCTTGTACCTTGTGTTTAAGGGCAAAACACCTTTCTGTGGAATTGTCGATTGCCCCGTCATGATAGTCACACTTGGCGTTTGCATCATAGTTCTTTGGATATGGTTGTTGTACCGGCTTCATGGGCAATATAATGACTAAGGAGTTGTGCAGAAGGGTTGGCAAAAGCTCTGTATAAGACATCGGAATGGGAGTGAAGTTAACAAAGCTTCTTTCCGGGTTTCTTTTTTGTGTTAGGATTTGATTCTGACCTTGATTAGGTTGTGAAACAACATTATGGTGGTAGGCATTATTTGGCATAGGTAGGTCTTGGTACAGGGCCTGGGTCTCGAAAAACCTTGTAGACGGGCTCGTGGATGATATATTGGTGTTGTATTCGCAACAAAATACATCGCGAACTGTTGATAACTTGGTCTGAAGTGAGACATGGTATTATTTCCCCAATAAGGGGCAGTAGACGCCGCTTGGACTTCACCTTCTTTTTGCCTTCCAGGGACGAACCCGGGCTTTTTTGTGTTTGCGGCCGCGAGCAGGCCATGTACAATTTTTCCACTCTTAAACCCAAATTCAATCCTTTCTCTGATTATGACCATATCAGCAAAATTTAAGGAGACACTTCCTACCATGTGATCATAGAAGGGCGACTGCAGTGTGTCTATGAACATGGCTACCATCTCTTTGTCATGCAATGGAGGTTCTACCTATGTTGCACCTCTCTCCACCTTTGGGCATGTTCTTTAAAAGTTTTCACCCCTTTCTTTGTCATGCTTTGTAGTTGCATCCTATCAAATGTCATATCAATATTGTATTTATATTACTTCAAGAACACACCTACTAAGTCTTTCCATGAATGAATGTGTGTTGGTTCCAGATGCATATACCAACTCAAAGTCATCCCTGCTAAACTATCCTGAAAGAAATGTATCAGCAAGTTCTCGTCATGAGCATGAGCTGACATTTTCCTACAGTACATGGTTAAGTGGCTCTTAGGGTAAGTGATACCTTTATATTTCTCACATTCTGGGACCTTGAACTTGGACGGAATGACCACATCTGGTACCAAGCATAATTCTGCTGCCTCTCCCAATCCATAACTGCTCCTACCTTCTATAATTTGGAGTCTCTCTTCTAAACACTTTATTTTGGCTTTTGCTCCTTCAATGCCAACAGTGGTGGCTTTTGATTGGAACCCGTCGCCTGTCAATACTTGCAGGACTTTTGGGGTAGCGGTCACTTGTAGCCCTTCTGAAGTAGATGCCTCAATCATATTACCGCTTACCATGTTATCATTCAAGGTCATTTGCAGTCCTTCTGGTTTACTAGTATGTGTAGTAGGCATACTGACAAGGACAACAAGTGGAATCTGATTCTGTTCAGCATATTCCTGAGTTGGTGGAGTGTATCCGGGAGGAAAACCAAAAGGAGAAAACCCAACAGGAGTCGTTTTAGCCACTTGTGCGCTCCTTTCTTCGCTTTTAGAGACCCGAGATTCTAAAGCTATCAAAACTTCCAAAATTCAAGCCATTCGGTCTTTGAGCTGACTGACGTCAGTCTTTATTTCTTCTTGGGTTGCTCCCAAATTCTCCATGTTTCTCAGGTTGGCACGTGTCCCATATAGGTGTCGCGGTGTTCTGGCTGTTATTGTTTTTTATATTTTTTCTGTTTTTATTTTATTAAAAAGAATTAGATGACAATAAAACATGCAAAGAAAATGGAATGCATTTAAACTAGATAGAAATTATAAAGTCGTGTGAAACTTGCATAATACGCATATGAAAATTAACATAAATTTGGGTCAATAGAGAGTCTGACTCATAAGAGAAATACACCCCAATACATCTTGAAGGTAAGCAAAAAAAAATACAAATTAACCCCTCGCACAAGCTATAAAACCCTTCATCACTCCCACAAGTTATTTACAATGCTCTATAAAAACTGTAACATCTTTGGGAGGGTTGTAGAACTTCAAAGATGACTTAGCATTAGACAGCATCCTTGGGACATCATCAATTGCCCCGTTGGCTAGAGAAGCCAGTTGAGAAAAGCAATTCTTCCAATATTTCGCGACTTTCTCCCGCCCAACATGAAGCCCTCTGCCTGAGCCATTACAGTCTGAAGTTTTTCTTCCATCTCTATCCTTTGCCAATGCTCATCATTAACTCTTTCTTCATTGGTTTCCATCATCTCCTTTGTTTGTTGTTCCATGTTATTGATCACGATTTGCAATTCACACAATTGTTTTAAAGCCTCCTGCTTCTCTTTCTTGATATTCTCATATAGGTTCTTCCATTGTCTTTCTACTGATGAAACCATGTCCCGTTCCTGAGCTCTCTTTGTCAGTTCAACATTGGCAATTGCCAAGTCCTGTTTAATCCTGAACGTGTAATTTCTTTCTGCTCTCTGCTTCCTCATCAATTTTTCATGTGCCTTGACTCTTTTCTCATAGTCATTTTTTAGATCTACATAATCATGGCGTAGACTTTGAAGATCCTCAGCTACTTTGGCAGTTTTTGCTTTCTGTTTTTGTATTTCTTCCCTCAACAACTTTACCTCTTCTGGTTCGGTGTCTCGCGTCTTTTCTTCATCCAAGGGAGTAATCACCTTGAAGGGCAACTTGATCTTCTCAACTCTTTCTATGACCCACCGACGATAAGGGATTTCTTTATCCAAAGTCCACGATCTAGAATCTTTCTCTATACGAATTACATGGCCCAAGCGGTTCTGACTTGTTTCATAGTGTCAGTAGCTAGGCCATCCTCATAATATTCCAGCAAAGGGGTGAGGACGGCATGTGTTGGGGACCCTCTGATAGGATACGCGAATTGCCTCTGAGCCAACACCGGGTTATAATTAATGCAACACTTGGTGCCAATAAGTGGCACATTAGGGTATTTCCCGCAATAATAGATAAGGTGTGACCTCTGCTGTCATGGTAGATGCCATTTGATCTTTTCTTCTGTCAAAGCCGCGAAGAACTGCTTCCAGTCTTATGATCCTTTAACTTCAAGGCCATGTTGTAATACTCTTTCCACTGGACAACTGACACCAGAAACTCTCTCTCCAACACGAGATGTAAGCCATGCATATAACATGGGCAAGCAACACAACATTTTCTCCCTTTTCCTCTCGAAACACAGATCAAGAGTCCTGAAAACATCGGCTAAGATAGTTGTAACTAGATTTTCAAATCGTGTCTTGCTAGCAACAAACACATCTACTACAACATAATCCACGAAATATTCGATGTTGGGAAACAACAGAATTCCATAGATTACCATGGCGAGAACATCTATGAATGTTTCCCTGTCTTTTTTGTCAGCTAGTTGACGCAGATAGGCTTCCAGAAACTTCTGAGGAAAACTTTTCGCTCCTTTCCTACTTACAAATATGCCTACTAGCTCTGCAAGATGTATTTTCATAAATCTGGCTATCATGGGCATAGAGGCATGTTGTTCCAAGTGCTTGTATGAAACCTTTCCTTCTAAGGGTAGATCCAGAATCTGCTAGAATTCTTCAATATTAGGCACCAACTGGAAGTTTGAGAATGTAAAACATCTCAAAGGTAGGTCATAATACTGCGTTAAAGCGGTGAGCACAGGTACTTAAACCTCTACTTCCAGTAATCCCAATAGGTTTCCAAATTTCTTTCTGAAGGCATCTCTCTGTATTGATTTTTCTTCCCAACTCTCTGAGGCCGGTCAAATTACTTTCATTCACCCTTATGCTGAGTTTTTTCGTTAGTGACTCTGAGTCCAACTTTCTCTCGATTCCAGATCCCATGTTAAATTCCATTTTATCAAAAATACACACGACTTTACAATTTTCACCTAAAACAAATGAAACTGGTAAGAACCAAAATGCATGAAATGCAAAGGTGAGGAAACGCACGAAACAAACATCCTTTCCCAATTATGATATGTACGAATGCAGCACATGCTTTTATAACAGAAAAAAATTCACACTTGAAAAATGATGGATGGTAGAGGCGCACTTGTATCTCCCTTTTGTGCCCTAAACGAAGATTTTAGCAGGATGGTACTTAAAGATCTAGGACGTTAGATGCATTCTCACATGGGATAGCTCCTAATCTCTACAAGTATAAGGCCACTAAAGATATGGCTCGCTTCACCACATTACTCTCAATAACTAGTAAACAACTTGCTTATGAGCATGTGAATAAAAAAAAATAAACTCTAGTTAGGGTTCTCGTAAAAACTGAGAAAGGAAGTACATCTTGTCAGTATTGCTACACAACCCCTTTCTATTCTAAGTTCTCTCAGACCCAGGTATAGGGCCCCACTCATGATATGCAATTGTATGTGTGTGAAGGGAGAATTATGCATATCCCACCCCCACCTGCAAAACAACCAGAAAATCCCAAGTAGATATACACCACATGTCATCTATCTTAGGGTTCAATTATTCTGACAGAGTATTCAAACATTCATACATGTAACAAGGACACAGAAAGATAAACATTCTAAACATCACACTCATTTTTACTAGTTTAATTAAATTGGCCTAACTCTCAAAATCTCCCCAGTGGAGTCGTGATTTATCACAACCGGGATCATGACGGGGACGGCGATCCGAAAAAATTCATAAGTTCTCAAAAAAGAGGAGTCGCCACCATAGTTTTTATGAAAAACTATAGAAAAAAAAGGAAAAAAAGAAAAAAAAAACAAGGATAAGGCTAGTTTGTGAAAACCGGATCTAGATCCGAGAGTCGGTTACGTGTATGGAAGGTATTGGCACCCCTACAACGCCCGTCTTACGATGGTTCATTTTAATTAAATAAGTAAAACGAGTGTGACTTTTGAAAATGTTTATTTTTTCAAATAATCGAAATAAAAACAAATAAGAACAAAATAATGATCTTAAAATTAAAGGACCTGACAAGGATTGACCTTACTCCTACGTATTTCTATATGTGATAGAAAATCAGGGCTACGTAGTTTTTGTTTTTTTGAAAATTGTCTAGTTGGATGTTTTAGCTTTGAAATATTTATATATTTTTTGAAAATTCTTTTTGAAAATTAATATTTTCGTACTTTTTGGGAATATTAAATTAAATTTGATATTTGAGAAATTAGAAATTGAAATTTGAAAATGGTAGGAGTACATTAGGTGCAAGCGACCATGCTCAATACTCTTATGAATCAAATATTTTCGGTACGTCTTGTGTTGGATAACGCTTGGCGCAAATGGCCCTTTGATTATCCAAACGAGACATCAAAACTTGTCGAATCAAAATTTAGATAGTTGAAAGTTAAATAAAAGATTTTTTTTTAAAAAAGAAAAAAAATATGTCAAAACTTTTTATTTTCTTTATTTTTATAAAATAAGAATTAAAGGAGTATTTTTAGAAACAAAAAGAATTATGGGTCCAGGTCTAAATGTATGGGGTGCAGGAAGTAACTCTACCCACTGAAAGATTCAATTGGGGCTAGGGATATTTTGGGAATCGAAGAGAACTAGGGGTGTAGGCTCAAATGTATGGGGTGTGGAGAGTAACCCCACCCACTCGCAACCCTATTGTTAGACGCATGTAGGGGGCTCGAGGTGATGCACTATCTCGGTGGTCTAGATCTGCAGCTCATCGACGGCAGGATACAACGCCGACGACGGCAGAGCGGCCAGCAGCTGACTCGTGGTGGCTGCTCTCGGAGTCACGAGTGATGCCATGGCAACGATGAAGGAGGTTGAGGAGCATGGTATAGGTATTTTCCTGTTAGTGTTATGTTATGAAAGAAGTGCATGTGAGAGATATGAGAATTGTGGTTTCTTTGAGGTGGTAAGGAAGGTTGTGCGAGAGGCGTTTTGGTGTGACGTAGGAAGAGGGAGGTGGCAGTGAAGTTGGATGATGGTTCTGCGAGGTGATGAGAGGTGTGATTCCATGGTGGTTTTGGTTTGGAAATGAGATGGGGTGAAGGTATCGCAGAGTTGTGGTAGGGATGCTTGATGTGAGAAGAATGAAGCCAAGGTAGTGGTGCAAGATGGCCTGAGTGAAGAAAATCGATGCCTTGAAAGGAATGGAAGAAACCAAAGGTGGAAGGGAGAACCTAGGAGGAAGATACAATGGTTGTTGTCGCTGCTTAGGTTTGACGTAGGAAGGATGAATGTTGGGGTTGAAAGGTGGTATGAAACGTGACGTGAGAGTGGCTGAGGTGGTTTGGTCCGTGGCCAGAGTGGTAGTGGTGGCCTGTCCGCAATTATGGAAGACAAAGGCTAGCTTGGTGGTGGTGAGGTGAAACTGGGCTGAAGCTGGTTAACGGGTTGGTAGTGAGGGTGGTGCTAGTCGTGGGATAGACACACATGGCGATGATGAGGAAAAGTAGGCAATAGACAAATGGTGCAAAGGTGCAGTGTATGTAGTTTAAACATGGTGAAAACTTAGTAGAACTTTGCCTCCCATTCTTTTGTTTTGTGATCATTCTTACAACAGCAAAGTATAAAGAAGGAAACAGAACGTAAATGCATGCTTGCAAAGACAAAGTGAAGTAAAAAAAAAATATAAAGAAGCTCTCATGAAACTCATACAGTATTGGTTCTTTTCATATATGAAACCTATACCTCTTGAAGATTTTTCGTCCCTTTCTTTCCAACAGCAAACGGCTATTTTCCTTTGATTGTGAAGAACTTTTTTTGCTTTTAGGGGGAGAGGATGGAAACTCGGTCTCAAAGTGGGATGCTACGTCGATTTTCTCTCTTTCTCTTAGGACTGTGATCGAATGGGGATTTGCAGTCCTTTCCCTCAAATCTGTGTGTTGCTTTTTTAGGGATAAAAAAAAGATCCCTAGACTAATCGATGGAGCCATGAAATAGCACTCCCCTTCCGTATGAGACAAAACCACTGAAAGGCAGGTTTGGTGATATTTGCAGGGCTTGCGGGGGCACCAACTTTCCAGACTGCTAATTTGCAGGGTCAACGTAGTACTGTTAGATCAAGGAAATGCTTGTTGTAGAATAAGGTATTGCAGGAAAAGTGTCGTTAGGATGAGGAAATGGCGCAGGGGGAAGCATTGCAGAGTACTGTAAAAGGGGGAAACATGCATGAGCGTAGAATCCTGGGTATTTGGGAGAGAGGAGAGTGGTGTTTTTTTTTTTTTGTATTTTCTTTTCTCTTAAAATAAATAAACAAATAAGTACATATAAAAAATAAATAAATAAATAAGTAAATTAATTAATTAACGAATGAAAACATTAACTATACATATTATTTATTTATTTATTTTAAAAAAAACTTGAAATTTAAACTAGATAATTGATTTTTCCAACACACACTTTCCTTCCCTTTTTTAAGAAAATATTAAAAACATTTTTTTTTTGAAAATGAGAGAAAATAAAAAAAATAATAAATCTAGCAAAAGTATATGAAATTTCATAATTTAATGAAAATTTATTTTTTCGTCCGAACGAAATTGAGTATTGACAAAACCCTATTTCTAATCAATACAGAATCTTTAATACATCCGTCTCACACCAAACACCCGTCTCACACCAAGACTACTCATCTTACGAGGATACCATCTTAAATAAAAGAAAAAAGACTACTCATCTTAAGAGGATACCATCTTAAAATAAAAGAAAAAATAATTATAAATTAATTTTTCTTACTTAAAATACGCAAAGACTATTCATCTTACTAGGATACCATCTTAAAATAAAGAAAAAAATAATTATAAATTAATTTTTCTTACTTAAAATACGCACATAGAAACTGTTTAGTTACATGTAAAAGTAATATCATACTAATATTAATAAAAAATATAAATTAAGTCTATTATATTAATTTTTAATTTATTATGCATACAGTTATTTATATATATAATTTATAATTATCTATTTTGTTACCGGGTAAAACAGAGACTAAAAAATG
>Ga0123340_1001067_pt1 | contig 21688 bp, 12 predicted proteins | sample SirMexnodulemix_FD_89961 | JGI IMG/M metagenome (GOLD analysis project Ga0123340, IMG submission 89961) | Root nodule microbial communities of legume samples collected from Mexico - Siratro Mexico nodule mix | ecosystem: Host-associated > Plants > Roots > Nodule | place: Mexico: Nepantla...
CCCCCAAAACCTCCCTCTCCCCGGATAAAAAAAATTAAAAACAAGCTGAACCATTGAATCGGACTGCTAGTCTATCCTTGCATAATCTTTTCTTGTTCGGGATGTCGGAGGCATGCTTGATACCGGAGGATCCATTCTGCGCCCTACAATATATACCGCCCAAGTTAGATTGATATACATCATAATGGTTTTCTTTTTCTTTTTGGTAAATTAATAGTTAATTTTGACAAAAACCAGAAAACAGAAGTGGAAGTGGATGAAGATCCCCAGCCGAGCTTCCATGTTACCACGAGTTTCCTTTTATTTATAACAGTATCACATTACGTTCACATTTTTATTTATTATTGATTCTCACAATAACCATTTGATGTTCACCAAGTAAAAATAAAAAAGTAATAAAGTTTGTCAACTAATCAGGATATAGGTACCAAAGAAAAAAACTTCAGTATTTGAGTGATTCCTTGTGCCTGGGTTAAGGTCATTTAATAGCATGTTTGGATGAAAGAATTTTAGAAGTTAATTTATATTTAGAGAATTTGAAATGCTTTATTACAAAATATGTTGATTGGATAAAGAATTTGAAAAGAAATTAATAATCCAAATAACATAGAAAAGAGAGAAAGACAGTAAAATTAGGCAAAGATGATATACCCCATGTCATACTGTTGGTGAATGAGTTACTTCTAGGAGAACGAGGTCCCACACTGCCGAAACCAGAAGGTGCCTGAATTTTAATTTGATTCCAATCAGCACCCTGGGGGGGTCTACCATGTGTATATCTTTGAACAGATTGGTGTCCAAAACGGCTTGGAGAATTATGTAAAATATGAGGCATGAGATGAAACTGCTTAGACAGAGAGGGTACGTATGCTGCTTGAAGATCATGCGTTGGAAGGCTACCCATCTCGACATTAGTAAACGATTGACTAGGTCCATTTAGTCTGAAGCACAAATTAATGACAGTGACAAAGGATCAATGATAGTAAAACAACGATATTCAAATTATAAGGGAAGGAAAATATTGCAAGGATTTTAATTCCTCATTAAGTTAAACAAAGAAAAAGAACATAAATTGCAATACTGTCAACGTTCCCACAATTTTACAGCCACAAGAGTTTACCAACATAACTTTTTGCTCAAAATCACATACTTAAATTCTTTGTAAAGGGAAACTAGTTTCCCTATTTTAAAAGCATATCATATGGAGTTACATCTGCCAATCTTAATCGGATGAGAAATGAATCAACCCAAGCTACAGCTAAGGTAAGCACAAATATAAAAGCACTTCAACCATGGAAAAAGTAAAGCAAAATGATAACAAATTAACAGCAAACAAACCACCTTTGCATGATTATTGGAGTGTTTGAGCTGGATACATGGTTGAACCTTCCAAATCCAGCCCATGTTTCAGTAGATCCAAGATTTACACTTCTGCCAAACTCATTTGCCAAACCGCTTTCATCAGAACCATCCTCTTGAAGAAGTAATTCATCACTGGAATGAAATTAAATTTAGTGATGAGAACATAAATATCATCAAATGTCCTGTTACTAGTTAACTTCAGGGAATGACTACTAGAAGATTGAATCCCATAATTAAGTCTGCTTCATGACTATCAGCGGCCAAAATCAGCTGAAGTTCTCCACAGACAGATTCAAGTCTCGTGCAATTCCATCTAGGAAACCACAATTATCTTTTCACCAGTGTATTCAGTTTTGTTTTCCTTTTTTTAACCATTTGTTTTATATATTTTGTTAGTATTTTGTTTTTCTGAAGTACATATCTGGGATTCAAGCCACCTTATTTTCATATCTTTTGTTTTATGTATTTTGTTAGTATTTTGTTTTTTCTAAATTGCATATCTCGGATTCAAGCCAACTAATTTGATATCCATATTTCAATTAAAAAATAAAAAAAAACAACACTAATTACACATTATGTGAATTTTTTATTTGGGTCAGGAAACACTAATAAATGTTGCTCACATGGATAACATTCTTACTTATTCTGCCAAACTTAGATCAAATATTCAATCTTGTTTAATGTTATGTAATAATGTCTGCACAATGTTATTACAAAACTAAGCCCTCGTTTGATCTTTGGTGAAAGGCTATGACATTGTAGTTGAGTTTTTCTTGCCCCCTCCCCTAATCCAGATTCCTCTTCATTCTATCTCTATTTCCATTAACTATTCATATACCCCCTTTGTTAAATGCTCCATGTTGATCCTCTACTCTTTTAATCTTTTGCATGTTGTAAAAAACAAAATATTCAACTCATAGGCATAATAGTCATATGAAGAAAAATTAATGTTGCATTAGATACAGAAGAAGAATCCAAGATGTCAATTTTAATTAAAAAATAATGAATGACAATTAAGCTGTTTGGGAGCCAATAGGGTACCTGTAATTAGGGTCCCAATCGCCAGGATCAGGCAGTGAAATGCCTGTCTCTGAATTGTCATGACCCAATTCTGTTGATTGTGAGTTCAAATTAGCACCGGGCTTAATCAAACATGAAATGTTCGGATTAGCAGATAATCCTCCACTTCCTCGCTGTTTCCGGTTTCCAGGAATACAATTTGACTGTAGGTATGATGGCGAACTGCCAAGAGGTTGTGATGTTCCCTCAGTATGGCTTGCGCTGTCAGGATATTGACTTTGCCTATGTGAAGAAAATGTTGTTTCTTGAGTTTGAGGACTTCCAGAATGTCCCCAATTTTTTCTTCTATTAAACTGGCTAACTGCAGCTGTCTTGCCTAAAGGTGATCCGTGAGAAGTTCCTCTTGCAGGAGATGTTGGTCCAAAGTGTCCTGGAGAAACAACCGAAACCTGACTATAGGAACTTGGTGGTGTAAATTGAGATGGGCTGGCACCAAGGGGCAGGGGAGCAAAATTTCCAGCTGATGGACTTATGCCCAACCCATTCCCAGGTTGGTATTTAACTCTTCTCCTAGCATCAGGACTATTGCCAAGCATTGACATACTGCCCTGATTGTGCATGTTCATACCAGATGGACCAATAGGTGAATAGTAAGCAAACATGTTACTGCTTTCTCCATAACTTCCATAACTGCTTCCAAGCCCAATACTATCATTATAACTCCCATGGCTTCCTACACTCCCATAACTATTAGCAGGCTGATGTTGAACCATCTGAAAATGTGGACTGCTATAGAGTGAAGCTCTGCTTTTGCCCTGAACCTGTGGAAACAAAATATTGTCAAATAGAAAGAATTGGATATAATTCTTTCAGAATTAAGTATCATAAGCTATATTCCACATTATGCGATAACTAAATTAGAAAAATTAAAGAGGAGCTTTTATCAGAATGGAAAGTTTAGGCTTCAAAATACAAATTTCAGAATTGAAGGATGGGCATTAGTCAGAAAGCTGAGTTAGGTATTAGGAATTGGAGATTATTAACTAGATACTTTTGGGTTGAATAATTCACTCAGGAAAACGTACATGTTGATACATTAAGAAACATACTAGTTGGTGGATTTTAAACATAAAATTGTCTTACAAAGTGTATTTAGGTCATCCAACTCTACAAAATCAACTTGTAAGGTGAGGTTTACATCAACTTTCATATTATAGCTTTTGGTCATATTTCTAGTCAAGTTGTGATTTCCAACACACTCCTTCACAACAAGGATAAGCTCGATTGTGGGAGATCTGATAACGAGTAGCATAATAGATCAAACAAAATCTAGTTAGGATAAGCTCTAATACCATCCTAAAATGTAGATTTAGGCTGAACTCAATTCTATAAAATTGGCTTGCAAGATAAGGTTTGCACTCACTTAATACTACAATTAGACTATATCTTTAGTTGATATGAGATCTTCAAGAAATTGAAATAAACTTTTGTTATAAGTACCTCTATTTCTTATCTGATATTAAATGGAAATTTTGGACAGAAAATATGCCCATCAGGAATCTATATCCTTTAATACTTCCAAGGTCAAGTCACTCACTGATAACCCTCAATAAAAATAGCACTAACACGTAGCAAGAAGTTTAACATTTGCACTTCCAACAAAGTTGTCATCTGATATATGTATCATGTGAATTTTGATTTAAGAAATATAACATTTAATTCTACACCAGCAAGCTGCTGCATATGCCCCCCCAAGTAGATGTCAACGATCCGTACCTCTTTGCAAACTATTCATGATCTTCGCTTTGATCACTTGTTGGATTGAGCACATAGTGCTAGACCAAAAATTACAATAAGGATGCAATATTTTCAACTGCACATCAGTGTAACACTTGTCTTTTCTTAATTTGTTATTAAAACTATTGACAATAAGTGTAAGCGAAAATATAAAGTAGTTATGAAAATTAATAAAATTAATATATATGAATTTTGTGTGTAAGTTCAATAGAAAATTCCAATAAAAACTGATAGGTGTTATAAACTAACAGTACACGATCATACTGTGAAAACAAGCAAAATAATCAAGAAATTTATGGACTTGTTATAATCAAGTTCTTGTTAAATTTTAATTAATTACATCACCATGATTTAAAAATAATTTTATTATAATCTTGTATCCTATTCTAATATCAAAGAAGCTCTCCTAAATTACTCTTAAAAGGATCCAAATTAATTTTAAAGTCACTTTAGAAGAGTGATTAGCACAATGGTCCATGTTAGCCACACCTCATTACCCATTTTCAAACATAATCTTTCATTTATTATTGAATAATTCTAACCATTTATGCACAACAAAATATAAAATTTGAACCCATATGAGGCATCCCTTTGTACTCCACTTTATGAGCCAGCATAGTCTGACGAGTTGATGCATCCCACAAAAAGCCTAAAACTTACGTTTCTAGTCATAATACCTTTTCCCATATGATTTTCTCACATAAATTTTCTTAGGCGTCCTCCATAAAAGCCTTTCTATTCTACCTTTACAAAGACCCTATACTCCAAGTACACGCCCATGGCAGAGCAGTGTGATGTGTCTGCATGGTGGAGACTCAACCAGCTTCTGCTCTATCCTCAGATGGCCAACCCAACGTTGCCAAAGGCCGCCTACTTCACTGAGAAGTATAATGTTGCCGTTGTTTCCACTTATCTCACTTTGGTGCCTTGGGGCCTACTTACAAATAGCCAGTCTTCAACGGAAACTGATCTCTTTTTTCTGTTTTTTTCCAGTTCAGTGTGTTGAAAGGATTGGTTGTAATCGTGTGTTTATTCACACAGGTAAATCCTTTATGTATAATCATTTAAGGTATAATAACGGAGAATATCCCTAATTATCTGCAGTACATATTTCCCTACATACTAAACATCAAATCATGTCTTTTACTTCATGTTTTTACTTTATTACATAAAAAGGATTTGGTACCGTTAGTATGTGAGTTGGTTGGACAAAAGATATGAATGTTTTGTTTTACTAATTTACAACATACAATTCCATAATATAAAATTATTTTACTCAATGTCTAAAAAAATATTAGGCCCAAAAATATCAGGGTCTATTTTAGCAATTGTTGCCGCCTTATCAAACCACCTGTGATTGAGTTGTTATTGGACCACTCACGGATGTCTAGCTTAGCACACTTCACACTTAAGATGTTAAGTTCTCAAAGTAAGGATGTGTGTGAGATACCACATTTTTCTAGCCGAACCTATTGGGAGGAGCTTCGTCTCCCATTTTCCTTCTACTCCATAGTTCCACAACAAAACTTGTATCAAAGATTAAGCGGTTTGCTTCCTTTTTTGAAAGCAAGACACCATTGAAGGTTCTTTAAGACAAACTTTCTTCATGCTTTTCTTCATGTCCACTTGTAACAAATTCATTGAAACCTCTAAACCTTTCAAATAACCTCTTATTCTTTAATTCATATCATGAAAACCCAAATCATTTGGGGACCCATTTGTGCTTGTCAAATGGTTGAAGCACATTGGAACTGAAAGAATTAGGAAGAGAAATAGAAGGGAAAAGAACAAGAAGGTTAGTTCCCCAGGGTTAACACTCCGAACAAAGAAAGAGACTTTCTCTCAATTACGATAAAAGAATCCAAAATCTAACTCTTACAAGCAACTCTCTTAGGTATTTACACAACACAACCTTGTACTCAAACACATGACTACTAACTAACCAATGCAACTAATTCTTCTTTCTCCTAACATAAACCTACCACGTCTTAGGAATCTTAGCCACATCAAAGACTTGTTCTTCTTCTATGGGCCTAACTAACACCTTTGACATCCACTCAAAACCCTTTCAAAGCTTCAGTTGGTTGAGATACCTAAACAAAGTAAGGGAGCTCGGCATACTTGTCCTTTAATGTTAATATCCTACATGGAATCAAGTATGTCACATATCTCATGACAATCAACACGTTGTTTGGTTTATACAACTAGGAATTTAAATTCTTGTTGCAGAATAACATGTACGTTGTCTTTCTTGAATGTAACTATTGGATCTAGCACTTACCATTAGATCAAAAGCTATAGTCATTAGTAAACTTTTCTATGAAGTTGCTCCATTTTTATTTATTAATTGTACAATTATTAGTTAAAGTATACAATTCCACAGACTTTATTTTCTCTCTGAAATCTTTTTACCATGTTTTCTTGCCCTTCATAAGTTAATGTAAGTTTAGGAGAAGAAAATTATCTATATTTTTTAACATTGATCATAATGAGAATTATATAGACAGTGATGATGAGATGAAATCCTAATTTACGAAATAAAAACAAAGATAGGAGGAAAATCAAATCAGATCTGCAAAATATGATCTTGATCTCAACTAACTAAATTTCCAACAACGAAGGAAAATAAAATAAAATCAGAATAATCTAATTTGGATCTTAACAACCTAAATCTTCTAAAACTCTTATTCGATATTTAAATTTAAAATAAAAGTACATCCTGCTGTCAACAGCTAAAAAAATTATCTTATATGTATCCAATTATAGTTGAGAACATAAAAACAGCAATATTTAGTGTAGTAGCATGCTCACATTAGGTGATAGTCCGGCAGCAAACCAGTGTCCTCCACCTGGATGATTATCCACCTTGATATTTTGAACTACGGGCTGTAAAGTAACCATAAATAAGACTAACTTTAAATGATAAATATTTTGGAATTTATATGTAATCATCTGATGAAATAACTAACTAAAAGATACAACAGCAACGTCCAAATAAGATAGACCAGCTAAATGATGGAGCAATATAGCAATAAATAACATGAGAAAAACACTAAATGAATGAATTTTGCAAAACAGTAATCAAATACTATTTGAAAGAAAATAAGTGTTAAGATAGAGAAGAATAGCATATGCATAATACTGGCTTTCACAAACCGGATATTTTCAAAGAATATGGATACAATTTTCCTCCAAACTATATTTACATGATAAAATTGAGCCTAACACATTGATACGCAATCTTAACACAAGAGACACCAACATTTATTCAACTGTAGATTGGGCACTGGGCAGGATCAATGCAGACCACAAATCAATAGCAGCAAAATGCTCTTATCCCTTTAATGCCACAAACTCTTCTTTAACATCACTCTACCTGCGGCTTCCCCACTTATCCCAGCCAAAGGAAGCCCGTTCTCCCTGATAAATTTGGAAATTTGACTAAAATAGTCCATTTTTCAATGTTTTTAGCTAGTTCAAAATAATCACAAAGGAAACACGGTTTGCCGAAGGAAATAAAGATGGACAACGGGAGGTTACTAAGATCTACTGGAATCCTTATTTCACAATTTTAATTTTCAAACTGCATCTATCACTACAAGAATGTACATCTTAATCGACAGCCATTGCAGTGCATCCTCAATAAATCAAAACCATTTCAGTTATCTTCTCTAGTGTAGTCTTTTAGATGCATTTGTCACAAAATTCATTAGTTAAACATCTAAAACAGGGTACCCAAATATTATTTTTGCTCAAATAGCGAAGCATCCAAAGAATAATTTAAAGGACAGTCAGTACTAATAAACATTTAAACTAAACATAAAAATATAGATGCTTAAAATGGAGATTTACTTACCATTTGAGGGGTCTCGGGGGGAGGCTTATAAGGATGCGTAAAAGGTTCCCCAGTTACAAAAGGGTGTTTTGAAGCCTGAACGAAATCAAACTACCATTTTAAGTAATGACTACTTAAATTTTGCATAAACTGGAGACAAATATAGTTTGAAAGATGGGTCAATGTGGAAAATAAGACAAATTCAATTATTATCCCCAGTTACAAAAGGGTGTTTTGAAGCCTGAAAGAAATCAAACTACCATTTTAATTAATGACTACTTAAATTTTGCATAAACTGGAGACAAATATAGTTTGAAAGATGGGTCAATGTGGAAAATAAGACAAATTCAATTATTACCTGAACGGGTGACCAGCGCTTTAAAGGATCCAATTCAACAAGCCCTCTCAAAAAATCAATGAGAGCCAGTCGTACTTGTCTTTCTATTACAAGTTGAGTATATAGAGCATTCATTAGTTGAAACAAACCGAATAAGAGAAATAGAACATTCACAGATCGTGGAAAAGAAATCATGTTGAGGCCTTCTTGGGAAGCTAACCTTTGACAATATCCTCATTAGGTAGGTTTTTTCTGTAAGGATAGTTGGTAACAATTGCCTCTAGATTCATATGATTAAAATATTCTTTTCCAATTGATGGCTTCTTCAATTCTCTCTGAACAGGAAACAGAAATATGATGGTTGATAGTCATGTAATATTCAAAAAAAGGAACCAAAAAGAGAAAAAAAAAAAAAATTGATGAGATGCCAAGTTGTTCATTTTGGACAAAAGACCCAACAGCTGAAAACGGTAACATACAAGACTTACACTTTCGTATTCTTCCACTGTCAATGCTTGATAAAGACTTCTTCCACTTTTGGAACTCTCACTGCTCTCTACGTTCTGGAGACTCCCAACACACTTAAAGAATTTACTTGAGTTTTTTGCATCCCTTAGTACATAGTCAGGTGGTTGTCCTCTACAATATATTTGCAACATCTATAATGTTAATCAAAATAGTGAAACAAATAAAAGAAACCAACTAATGTGCAGACAGAAAACTAAATCTAATATAATTATTTCATATTCAAAATCTAAAAGCTATTCTTCATTTGTTCAGAAGAGAGACAAAAGAATCTACGATGTTAAAAGACTTCTGGGGTGGAGAAAGCGAGAAAAACATGTCATGTTATTGATTATCCAATTGATCAGATTGAAATAGTCTTGCAGTGACTAATTCTGGACTTATTTTGAGCATAGAAACAGTGGTCTGAAACTCACCTCAGACCAGGCAGTTCAACTGGTGGACTGGCAAACCAGTCAAAGCAACTAGTCCGAGCAACATAAGGATCATATGTGCATAAGAACCAGTGCTAACAGGTTTAATTCTGCCAAATATTTGCAAAGCCAGTGACGCATAGTTTTTAGTGAACAAAATGAGTCATGAATTATTAAAAAACTTAATCAGGGACAATAGACAAAAAATGATAGTTGATAACATCTGTCCACCCTAATTGATGACAGACAAATCCAAGAGATGTTAAGATCAACACCATAATAAAGAAAACACTGCTGCAGTACAAATGAGAACCACCTTCATCAACTGGACTGAAATCTAAACTCCAACCATAAAACAAGCTGGGACAAGGATGGGCTTGGGGTGGGGACCAGCCAACAAGGGTAGATCGTGAAGTATGATGTGAATATGGAATATACAATGGAACTGTTCCATTCCTTATATTCCTTACTGCAAGATTTTCAATTTCAAAGCCCAGTTCTGATTCCAAGAGTAAAATGACTTCACCACCCTTCGGTCAACCTTATTGATAGGTTCAGGTAAGAAGTGTTAACTTTTATGTTTCAGGAGAACACACAAATAACGGGTCAGAAACAATGTAAATAGGACAGATTATACATAGTGTAATTATACTAATTACGGCACAAATAAATCCTTGTATTTATGAAGCATGGCTAGAATTCCCCTTCTAATGGTTCTAATGAAAGGCTAAGTCAATTGACAAGTTGGATTATGACAACTATGATATTTGGGCCTCAAATATTAAGTTGTGGCTTACCTGGTAGGATTACACTGCTCACCTCACTGCCAAGGTTGACTGTGGTTGCTGTAGAGCACTCTTATACCCAGTGAAATCATGCACAATTCTGCAACATCATCAAATCCACCGTTCAGCCCCTATGAATAAGTCTTTTTCATGCTGGTGTCACTTTGATTTGGGGCTGGAATGTCGCCTTATTTGCAATCACTCCAAACCCACCTTAATTGCAACATATTTGTGCAGCCTCAACTGCAAACTTTATCACCTTCATTTCAGTGTGCACGGGTGTGTTTAGTCCCACGATAAGCTTTTGTTTCTTTTTCACTAGCATAGCTTATATTGGTTCTCAAACCCGCCTAGGGCAGATGCCCCTATATTTTCGGACTTTTCTCTCTATATTGAAAAATTGGATGTTTCAAACTATCTCACTTTGGCTTTACCATGTAGGTTAGTGATTTTGGGAATTGCAATCATCTCACAACTTCTACCGATTCTGTGGCAGCGGGTAATTGTGCCGTGTGGGAGAAGATTGACACTATCAAACCAAATTTTCAGCCCCCATGGCATGTTTGAAATGGTTTGCATTAAGGAAACTGCCTTTTACACTAATGATACTTAACGGCTATATGGAGTGTGCCATGACTTGAAGAAGACTAGTGTTGCCCTCAGCATTTTGATGGCCTTAAAAGTCTGCATATCTTGGGACAGTTCATGCAGCCCTACATGAATTTAATGAGTTACAACCTTCTCCTACTACCCCTATTCCAGCTGAGGTCAAGAAGGAACTGGAGAACCATATCACTTTCTTCATGGTTCTTGCACTTTATGGTCTGCTTCCAGAGTATTTTGCTACACATGACCAAATTCTTGGGTCACTCAAGGTCCCTGCAATGATATTCACTTTTCTGCCCTTTTACAGACTCCACCACAGTACTATGAAGATGCCTGCGACTATGATGGGGGATAATTCCAAATGCTCTCAAAGAGGGACATCTTACACCATGATTTTTCACAACTGTAAGCATTGTCATTCTCATGGCCATACCAAGCTTCATGGCAAACTCCCTCAAGAAGACGATGTGGCACACATGCCTCTAACAAAAACTCCACAGCCTATAAATCATACCTAGACATGATCGCTAGTAATGATGATTTTGTTCAATGGGTTAAGAATTGCCAAAGCCTTGGTATTACCACTTTACTTTGGGTGCACATACCAATATATCTCTTACTAGCATATCTCAATCTCCTTCTCTAGGTTCTGGAGAGCCTGACTTTGGTGCATCTGACCATACCTCTAGTAATTGTACTCTATTATATTCCCTTTCTATGTCTAGGTATTAACCCATTATTAATTCTATCAATGGTTCTCAAACACAATTCAAGGCATTGGCACCAACATCCCCTTTCCTCTATCACCACCAATCGGTTCTATATATACTAAATTGTCCTTTCAACCTTATTTTTCTATCATCTCACCCAATCCCATCACTTTGTCATTATGTTCACTAAAGATTTGATTACCCTGTAGGAACATATCAACATTAAATCCAAGTCTCATGGCCTATCTTATATCCCTACACAGCCACAAGTGTTCTCTATCATCACTTCTCCACTAACTATACTTGCTCAATTGGGACATCCTAGTTTGTCGAAGCTTTAGATGTTGATTCCAAGTCTCTCTAATTGTCTACTCTACACTTGAATCATTCACATAGTGTCATCCTTATTTTAAATATTGTCACGTCTTTCAATGATTATTTTATGTTGTACGTGATTATGATTAATTGCTAGCAAAATTATGCTAGAACTATTTGCACATAGAAAAGAATAGTCTATTTCTATCAAAAAAGTTTATAGTTGGGCTCAACTAAGGCCCAATCAAACTAAGTAGCCTATATTACAAGAGAAGCGAAACTAACTATTAATTCTACTATACTCTTTTAATTGAAAACAAGTCCAAAATGTTTTCCTTCATTGAGAAGCTCTATCATGAAATAAAAACTTAGTACGGCATTCTTGTACGCTCTTTTCACAAGGATAATTCATGAGAATATTTATCTCATCAATTTCAATAATATATGGAGTCAAAGTGCATTCTTCATCACAAACATTGGAAAGCTTTGGCATTTCTGGGTATTAGAGTTGCTCAATCCGAAGATTTTTTTTTTTTTTTTTAATCAAAGGAAAGATTGCTATAACAATCCAAAGATTATAGTAATAACTCATAGGAAATATATTGTTGACATCCTAAAGAAGTTGGTCTATTGCACCCATTTATATATTGTAATTTAATCATATCTCTAAGTGATATTTAACACATTCCCACACACCGAGAACTGGACATCTTAAGCATGAAACGAGATACTTGTGGACAGTTCAGTAGTGGCCTAATTGCAAGTGAAATGATAGACCTAACAAACCTTACTAAGATAGGCTATCATATCATATTTGAAAAGTTCACTTTAAACCTAACTTAACCTCACAAAATCGGCATTTAAAGTGAGGTTTGCATTCACTTAGATATTATACTTTGATCAAATCTCTAGTCGATTAAGAATCTCCAAAAAACCCTATATGACTTGAAAAAAACACAGCTATTTGAATAAATTGAATTACTAAGCTCACTACAAAGGCAATGTCAGGACGAGTAACAATGAAGTAATTTAATCTACCCACAAACCTTTTGTACCTTCCAAGAACAAAATATGGTCTCTTCATTCAATACCAATTTGACACTATGATCCATTGGTGTGCTCACAAGCTTAGCATTTATCATCCATGTTTATTCTAGAATGTTTAGAGCATATTTTCTAATGTAAGACCAAATCATCCTTGGATTGCATCACATCAATACCAAGGAAATACCTCAGGTGTCCAAGATCTTTTATCTAGAACTTTTGAGCAAGATACAATTTAAGTTGTACAATACCCTCCTTATAATTGTCTATGATAACAATGTCATTCACATATACAATGAGACAGATATATCCTTGGGGAGAATAACGACAAAAGAGAATGATCAATTATAAAACGCAAATTGATAGCAGTCATAAAGGAAGAGGACATGGAACAATTACCATATGTGATTAGTTGCACTAGGACCATTGACCCAGGACCAGGGAAGGAAATTGAGAGAGACAAGCTAATGAAGTACCAATGTGCTACCGAAGCTATGCTAATAAAGGATTAGCATGTTGCACACCATTTGATAAAGTCTTTGAATGTTGTTGTAGATAGATCATTTGGTAGTGTAGGAGCAACAAATGACTTAACATTAGTTGTCTAAGCAATATTGTGTGAAAGGGGCTTCCCATGCAGCATCCGACACTTATCAATTGTATGTCCAATGTGATGGCAATGTTCACATTCAGGATGACTTTTGGAATTATTTGTGCAAGACCAACCAAAATTACTGCTTCATGATGCAAAGGCAATATTTTCACCAAAAATGTGTCTCTGTGTTTATTTTTTGAGGAATATGGGAAGCAAAAGTGATGCGGAAGTCATAGGCAGGTTTATTGTTCCAAACTCTTATCACAAGTAACAACATACTTTTGTGGCAAGCCTTACAAGACCAAGACTATAAAGAACGCATTACGATTCTCAAATTCCTTCTTCACATCCACATATGGTGGAAGGAGATACAAAAAAGATGTAAGGTAACATGAAGCTTCCCAACAAACATAGAACACCCACAATGTTGTGGAGTAAGAAGTGTTAGGAGATATTAGCACATGCCATATAGACATTTTTGTGTCATTGGTATAAAGGGCACAAGCCTCACTCCAAATTGATGCACACGTCTCATGGAGACCCAAAAAAAGGTTTGAATGAGGTGTGAATAGCAGATTTAATAACAACACATAGTTGAGCATCAATCTTTATCCATTGTTCACAATTTTCTGTAGGAATGAATTCAAACGTGGTAGTGAGATGGGATTTGTAACACAATTTACTACATCATAACCAGATTTCAGAAGACCATGTGGAATAGTTAGACCGTCCATATTCTCAATACTAGCAATATGGTTAGAAAAGATGGGAAAATTTGTTCTAGAGGTTGATGTGGTGCTGGAAGACATTTCATTTCCAAAAAGGTAGAAAAAATAATAAGATAACCTAAGGAGAGGGAAAAAGAGATCAAACCATCAAACAAGGATAGGTTGCTTGTGTCAACAATTGGATAGATCGACGTAGCACGATCCTAACCTTGTGTTTGCTAGAGAAAAAGGAGGTCATCGAAAACTTTGTCAAAAAACTCATCAATGACAGCGTTGGAATAGTGAACACAAAATTGGGAGGAAGGTTGACAAAAAAAAAAAACCTTCATAGATAGTGGATCTACCAAGCCAACACAATTTTGAAAACAGCTTAGAATAGCATGCTAAACTCTATTAATTTGTGAACACCTAGTTGAAGTGGCGACTTTGAACATAAATTTGAACAATCTACAAAATGAAGCTCATTTGTGATAACAAGTGGTTTTGCATATTGCATCTAATCCAATCTTCTATGAGATGACCAAACCTTTGGAAACATGACTCTAGCAACAATATCACAAGCTTTGTCAACTCTAGTGATTAGTTGATAGATGTCTTGACTAAGTCTTTGAGGGGCCCAAGAATTGGTTAGATTGGTAACAAGCTAGGTGCATATTTATATCCTATATTTAGGCATAATTAATGTAATAAGCCTATATTACCTACAACTGTTGTGTATTAAAATACAGTTTCAGCACAATGTCGTTTTTTTCTAACATTTTAACAAATCCTATTATGCATTGGAATCCACCAAATTTTCTTCAGAATAAGTTTTTCAAATTTTTTATTAAGAATTGGGTCTGCCCTAATGACCTGCACCAGTTTCTCCTCTGGCAGCGCTGTCTTTGTTGTTTTCTAGCGTCCTTGTAACAGAATGGTATAATATTGAAGTGAACCTCAACTCAAGTCAACATTTAAAGAAATGGTTATTTATTCAGCCGGGCTTGTGTTTAGCCCATTGATGTTTTACAAGTGTTTCTTGGTTAAACAGATTAGATGTCATGATTTTAGAGGAAGTGTTTCTTGGTCAAGCATAGGTTTTTAAATCAACTGTTATAACTGCATTTTAACCCTGAAAGTGCCCCCCTCGGCCCCTTTGAAAATGTCCAACCATTTTGCTTACATATATCCTATGATGCACAGATTTGATTCCAGTATCAGATTCGACACGAATCCAACACGACAATTCGTCTCATCTCTAAAAATATAGGATATGATACCTTCAGATACATTTAAATAGATATCTATGCATATAAAATTTACAAAATAAAAGAATTGTTATTATAACTTTTTTAAAAACCATATTAAAATTGAAAATCATTATTAAATATTATCTAAATGTATATATAAATAGTGAGTGAGATTGTTTCTATCCACAATTGTTGTCACATTGCTTATTTTTTAATAATGCCGTACTCAAATATCAAATCCTGAAAATGATTTCATGGAATAAATCACAAAAATTACATATTTTATGTATGTTTAATGTTTGGAATAATATCAAAATAAAAATGATGATAGTTAAATATGAAACTAAAAAGAAAAAAAAATGATTACAAGAAAAAAAATGTGAATGTTATATATTAGTGGAAGGTTATATCTGAGGCTACTTTAGGAAAAAGGGGTAGTGCGGGATCTTGGGACGTGATCTTATTCAGCAATGGTAATAGAGTCTTCTGATGGATCATGGTTTAACCCAAAGGACAAAGCCTATTCATTAAACAGGATTATTAGTTGTACACCAATAAGCAACAGTGCCAACTTCTAAGCACTCTTTCTACGTATATTAAGCACTTTTTTTATTTTTAATTGTTGACAATCTGCAGATACGTATTTTAAACGTATCTGAACATATCCGTGTCAGATTGTCCTCAAAACGGATACACTGGCCTGATGAATGTATCAGCATATATCATTGCTGGGAAATCCTTGTTATACAAAATTGTATAGCTATGTAATTAAAATGTTTCCTTGAGAGAAAGTGGCATACCCAAGTATTTGAATCATCCGTTTCAAAAGATCAAATTCTGAAGCCCCAGGGAATAATGGTAATCCAAGAAACAATTCCGCCACTATGCACCCAAAGGACCACATATCAATAGCTGTTGTGTATCTGATAAGAGTTAAGGACCAAAATGAACCTAGAAGTGCAACAAAATAACCTGAAACATAAAAAGGAAAACAAGATTTCTATAGAGCATACAATCAAATGTGAGACATCCCAAAGATCTTAACTGTCCTTAAGTATACTTGAATGTGTGAGGATAACAAAACCACATTCAAATGCTAGTCTAACAAACATGTCATAAGATTTTAACAAGATTGAGATATTAAATAAGTACTAAAGAAAGACAATGCATCACAGAATCATTCATTGCCCCCACATCCCAAAAAATGAAAGGAAAATATAGCACAGATTGATGGATAATAGGTCCAGCTTATCTATAATTTAAAATTTTCTTCAATAATTTTCCAAAACTAAGCCACACAAGTAAAATAGCCAAGTAACAAGTAAATGTAGAGACATAAGCTTTTTTAAAAACTTTAGTTCCTTCAGAGTCCAAAGCCATAACTCATACTATAGCTCCACCTGCCGCAACACATTTTTATATTAAAAGAAATTAAGAATACCAAGCTATTTCCTCAAGTATTGTGTACCAAAATGAAAAAAGGCAATATCGAAAGGTTACACCATTCAAATACACGTACAGCAAGAGAGAGAAGAAAAATAACTAAGTAGTGGACAGGAATTATAATTTTAGGAGTTAGTTACAGGAGAGAGAAAATGAAAATTGGATAAAAAGCTAGTGCTGAGGGGCCGGAGGGGGTGAAGGGGACAAAAAGGGAGGAAAGTGAGAAATTAGAGGAGAGTATTGGCCTCTCGAATGCCAAATATCTTTTACTGTATCTTCCTTATCAGTTCAAACTTTTATATACAGAATTACACTACTGCAGATTAAGGGTTTATCACACTGATATATCTTCTTTCTGCAGTTTCATGTCTCATTTCTTTGCTTATATTCCTATATTTCTTCCCTATTCTGTTGCTGTTCTATTACTGTTATCCTTACTGGTGTGTGAGTGCTAGGAATACCGTTACATATTGCAATGCAGAAAGATGAAGTAACAGAAAGGTAAATCAACAAAACAATGAAAAGAAACCCCAAAAAGTGAAAATGCTCGAAAAGAAAGGCATCAGTTACTGATTCCATCAGTTAGGATACTGATATCCAAGAAGAACCTCGGGTGATCTATAGTATCGACTCTGCAATAAAAACAGAGGATAAGGGTAGGTACCAGGACAATTATAATTACAATAGGAATTATAAAATCCTACTTTCTACAGTAAATATAAACCTGAATATAAGAGTAAACAGTGCGGTTTTCCATGCATGCTGATCCAAAGTCAATAATTTTTATTTCTGCTGGCTTCACAGTGCTACATATGAAACATAAATACATAAAATATCACAAAAAAAAGCTGCAGCATACACAGAAAATCTAAGGAAAGGATTTATTCCTATGAACTGGCAGACTCGCCCTAGAGAGTAAAGTGAAGATTTATAACCATTGACTACAAAAGTAACCGAGATTGTGATTAAATGCATGCTCATGTATATAATATATTATGTAGGTGATTTTTTTATCAATAGTTATAACTCTTCATTTTACTCGCTAAAATGAATCCTTCATCTCATAGGTGTTAAATCCTTAACAAAATAGCTGCAGCATACAGTTGTTTATGAGCACCATTATACAAGAAACCAACCTCGTACATAAAAGTATGTTTTCTGGCTTCAGATCGCAATGAATAATTCCAGCCTCTTTTAGCAGAGCAAGTCCGCATAAAATCTTATAACAAAAATTTAAAAAATTGATTATGAAAAATCAAAACTGGAAAAAGGACCAAGTAGAAAGGTCATACAACGAATTGTAGTACCTGCTTAGAGAATAGCTGAACAATACCAAGGGATAATCCCCTAAAATGATTCATCTTGATAAGCTCATACCTGTATACTACACAATGTCAACACTAAACTATACGAGAGAAAATAAAAAAAAAATCTAGGTTAGCCATGCAAATCCAATCAAATATTCATTATTAAGTAGACTGAGAACACCATTCAGGCTTTAAATCCATTTCTCATTCTCAATGATTATAAATTCCAAAAGGAAAAAAAAAGGTATGGAACTTACAAGTTTGTGTCCAACAACTCAAAGCAAATGCACAAATGTCGTTGATATACAAAATAATCATATATTCGAACAATGTGATGCTTATCCTCAGGATCATACTTCTTATTTAACTGCCGGAAAAAAAAAAAGAGCATGCATGAGTAATTTCTCATGGGCTTCCAAGAAAATAACAAGCATCTTGATAATAGCAAGTCACAACAGGATTTTACCGTTGTTAAGATAGTTACTTCAACCAGCGCTTGTTGATAGTATGCAGGTTGGTTTTTAATGATCTTCACAGCAACAAAACTGTCAGTATCTGAATCCCAGCATTTAGCCACTTGTCCAAATGTCCCATGGCCAAGGAGATCTTTGACAATATATCTGTACCACATCAAAATACAAAGTTTATAAAGACATCCCAAGGTTGCCAAAAGAGTAAGGTGGTATCAACCGAAAATCAGCATTTAGCATTTGGTATTTACAAAGAAATATATATAACGACAACATAAAAACAAAAGATATATGGATGACAAACCTTTTATTTTTCTCTAAATGGTTCAAGACAAGATTCACTGTCAAGATAAGATCTGAGTTTACATTATCATAGCCATCATTAAGCACTCCATCTGACGGGCTGGTCAAAAATCTTTTTGGATTTAGATCTTCAGAATATTTAAACTGTGGATTGCATGTTTGGTATGTTTGAACTATTTCCTTGGTCAATCTAGCCACCAACTGTAAATTTGAAGGTGAGCATCAGTTCAATACTTTAGGTATCATAAGCTGCAAACAGCCAGATATAAACAACAACAAAATAATGTATAAAATTTCCCCCTTATATCAAATTATGCTACTTCAATATATGTAATTAGAAATGGTAAGAGAACAATTCCCAGACAGACAACAATAGATACATCTATAGGGGAGAATTATATACACAGATGCTGAGTATTGTATAAGAGCAGTTACTCAATTGACTGTTGTCTAGTTAGTCGTTTGCAAATGGTTAAGTCTGTTACACAGCTGTACTATAGGCAGTTACCTAGCTGTCCCCATAATAACTGTACCTATAAATACCTCAGTGTAACACTTCCATCATTAAGCAATAACATGATATTTCTTCTTCATAATTATCTCTAACCATAAACATGGTATCAAGAGCATAAGAAAGTGGACTTTAAGCCTCACTTAACTCTACAGAACTAGTTTTTAAGGTGAGGTTTACCAACTTATATACTATAACTTCGCTATATTTCTACTTGATGTGGGATTTCCAACAAAGAGCGTGAAGGTCCACAATGGTCAAAACTACCAGTTCGCTTCCCTCCTTTTCTGCCCATCACCTTCAGGCTCTTGATTATGAGAATTTAGATCACAAGAAATCCCTCCTCTAGCTCCAACATGTTAAACCTATCATCAAGACACATTGTCTTCAACATTTCATTGTTTGCACAAGAACTCCACTTTGATTCTTGACCGAATCAGACTGAGAAGCAGGGAAAGTGAATCCTGAATCCATCATCTACGAGCAGCAAGATCAAATGCTTCTATCTAGGCTCCAGTCATCTTCCTCGAGTGCCTAGCAGTGTGCATTCATATCATGTTTGGGACAAGATCCATGACTACTTCCACCAGCAGACTCATGCTAAAACTCATCAACTGCAAATTGAGTTGCACTAGAAAGTCCTTGACAACAAATCCATATCCAAATTCCTTCTTTGAATCAAAGCTTAAGTTGATGCACTCACTCCAGTTGGAGATCTGGCTTCTCCTCAATAACACATTGCATTTATTGTCATCAGTTTTAACAAATCCTTTAATTATTTGTATTTATTGTAATCAGTTTATATAAAATGGACTACTCTGTCTGTTACACAAATTTAGCATCTCTTGCATATATCTTTCTCTCTTTCTCATCATGGTATCAAAGCAGTACCATTCTTCATAACCTATTTTGTCACTAGTTTGCTGCTAAGTGCCCCAAAAAAAAATAGAACCATTAGTCACCTCTTAGTTTTGCATGACTGTCACTTTTCCACAATGTCTTAATTTGGTTTTCCACTCTGATTAGTAGTTATCATTCATCATCCCAGACTTTTCCATTGACAAATCCTATGTTTGGCGACTTTTAAATGAACTAGCCTTGTCTTTGTACCAAATGCATCGGCCCCATTTTTGTCTCATGCACAGGCCCTGTCTTTGTCACATTGCACTAGCACTGCCTTTGTGCCATATGCACTAGAGCTGTCTTTGACCCAAATGCACCATAGGCCTTGTCTTTCTCCCAAATGCACTAACACCTTTGTCCCAGATGCACTAGCCCCATCTTTGCCCCAGATGCATTGGCCCCAACTGTGCCCCAGGCACACTAGCCTCATTGATATCCTAGACGCACTATTCTAGCATCTGTCTTCGCCCTATATGCACTGACCTTTCTATCCCAAAAGCCATTGACAAATTTAGTTTCAAGTTTAAAAATTTGTTGGTCTCCAATAACATTAATTTAAATCTTTCAAGTGTGATTTTGAGAAGGACAGACATGCTTTGCTTGTCATGAATTTTCTCTCGAGCTGATGACCGTTCCAATTATCTAGATAAGCTATTTTTCTCTATAGCATTACTGAGTTGCTATTCCAACTATTATCTTTAGTGTACTTAAATTTATGTTTAATCTTAGTAATCTTCAACTTGAGGGGACTGTTACAAACGAGAAATATTTTAAGATAGTATATTGGAATCTTTTAGAGTATCTTAGATGATCTCTGAGAATTTATTCTTGTTTTATATTTTAATTTATTTACTTATTTATTATGATCTTTATAACTATAGGAAGAAGTCAATTTGGGTTTCTACAATCCTTTCATATGAATGTCGCAGGTCACTTGTCGTGATGTCAAAATAAATGGCATACGAATGAGGTTCCCATCCACATTCGCTTTTATAAAATGTCTATTGATTTCTACATGCTTGATTGAGTCAGAGAACTGGACTCTAGAAAATAATAATAATAATAATAATAATAACATCCAGTCAGTGGAACTTCATGGAGAGAGCCAGAGGAAGTTTTAACTTAAGTTGTATAAGAAAATAATAATTATATTATGTAACTCTTCAATAATTCTTTTAAATCATAGAATTTCACAAACTCCTTTTGTCATTGCCCTATATTTTATCCTATATACCACTAGACAACATTTTGTTTTTACAGTATGTAGATGTTAACTTCCTAACAGTATGTAGATGTTAACTTCCTGTCAATAATAGATCCAAATCCAACCCAATCCACATTATAAGCATTTTGATACGTTTTTGCCAAAGTAGTTAAAATTGAGATTATGGATAGGATCGTGACGAGCTCACAATTTATATATATATATATATATATATATATATATATA
>Ga0123340_1001068_pt1 | contig 21682 bp, 14 predicted proteins | sample SirMexnodulemix_FD_89961 | JGI IMG/M metagenome (GOLD analysis project Ga0123340, IMG submission 89961) | Root nodule microbial communities of legume samples collected from Mexico - Siratro Mexico nodule mix | ecosystem: Host-associated > Plants > Roots > Nodule | place: Mexico: Nepantla...
GTATACATATATTTCTTAATAATTTTCAAAAATAAATATTAATATTTATTAATAGTAATACGTAATATAGTATTTTAAGTTGATATTTAAAAGATTTTAAAATAATAAATATTTTTTTATGAATTTGGTTTAAATCAATTTTTAACCAATTTCTAGAATTTGATTTTTCAAATTGATTTTTATAGTATATTTGGATTAGTTATTTGATTATTTTTCAACATATAATTAAAATGACATATTATAATTTGAAAAAATTAGGATAGTTCATTTAACTTTTTGTGGATCTTAAAAGTAGCTTTAAACCATAAAAGCCTGAACAAAATAACAATCACAAAGACCCAATTAAGCTTTCTAAAGTAAAAGTGAAATTTGTTAAAATTATATTGTAAAAATGAAACAAATAATTAAATTTGTAAAGCTGGTCACCTTAATGTTTCACATAGAAATTAAATTTATAAAATTAATATTTCAGTTGTTTATTTAATTTAATTATCCCACCCAACATCATAAAGTACTATTATTACTATTGTTGATGGTTCCTTGGTTTCGCTAAAGATCAAAATGAAACCTCTCTCAGTCTAACATTCCTTTCTCTCTCTAAATCCCATCTAATCCAAATGCCTACCGCACTTCACCACAGTTTCAAGCTCCTCGCCACACACTGCGCCACCACCACCGCCACCCACAGCCCTACCGCCAGCCCCGTCCTCCGCCGCCGCCGCCGCCGCAAGACTCTCCGTATGCTCCTCCTCCACGACCCGCCGGAATCCGCCGACAACCACGTCAGAGTCCGCTCCCGGCTGAAGGATTTGCTCCTCTCTTCGCCGCCACCACCACCGCCGATCACTAAACGCCAAGAGCACGACAGCTTGCTCCCCTCTGCCTCCGCCGGCGTCGGTTTCCGATCCCGGACTGGCTCTAGACTCCTCCGCGGTAGCGCTGCCGCGGGACCGGTGTCGTTCCGGCGCCGACTGTTGAGAAGAGCGTGGCGGCCGGTGCTGCTGTCTATCCCTGAGTAGTCCCTCACTGTTACTGTTGTGAAATTATTATTTTTTATTATTAGTTATAATCTAATGGTTTTGCATATTAATAATTATTACTGCTACTGTTAGTAGGAGTAAAGTTAATATTAATTTATTTTCACATTTTCGTAATTTTTTTTATCTATTATGTGTATGTATCATTATTTTTAATTAATGTTGCTATCACTACGCTGGTATTATGTTGTCGTTGTTCGGCTGCGAAATTGAGTGAACGGTGCGGCTTGTCGTGTTTAGAAATTAAATTATTTTTTCATGATTACAAAATATTTATTCTATGTATTGGTAGATTATTTATGAGTCCGTTTGTGTTAATTCTTATATTTAGTGTTTTTTAATAAAAAGTAGGTAGATTTTTATTTTTTATACGTTTGTTTGCTTTATTTATTAAGCAGTTTATTTTTGTTTATTTTAATACACAACTGTTTATTTTATTAAATAAATTTAGTTGTTTCTTAAATAAGTACCATCTTTGATTTAACGCGTTGAATGTATTGCACTGAGGAACACTTTCGCAATGTAAAATAAAGTTAGTTAAAAAACACAAAAAAGAAAAGTTGGAAAACGCTGCGGAGTGATGTCTATGTTTAGTATGTCACTGAAAAATAAGAAAATTAACTAGATATTCTTTAAGAAATTAGAAAGATAAATATTTTATAAAAAAAATAGTGGAAACACAAGTGTAAATAGTGTTTTGTTTTTTTGTTTAAATTTATTAATTTAAGTTTATATATTTACGATGTTTTTTGTTATTTAATAATGTATATTAATATTTTAAAAGAGAATAGAGATATAAAAGTAATTTACAATAAAAACGAGGTTAACCAATTTTTTTAGTATTTTGGTGATGTAGATATCTCTTGGCAGGGAACTAGCACACTGTTCTCGGAGGGGAAGACGAAGGCGTTTTATTTCATATTGATTTTAAACTTGACCTTAAGGTTACATATCGAAACTATGTCGTATGGTGCAACAAAAGGGGACAGGAGTGGGGAAAGTTCATCAAGGGTTGAGTCGTTATCATTTTGTGTCATAACATGAATTTAAAGGAATGGATCATATTAATTATTTTTAAGCAAAATTAAAATTGTGATAAAGTTATAAATAAAGACAAGAAGGATATACAATAATAAGAACAAAAAATATAACAAATGAAATTTACAAAAAGAGAGATTTAAAGCTATGACATAAGAGATAAATAACATGGAAATTTATAGATTATTTATATAGAAATATTTTCTGATTTTTTTGAAATATTTTATAATTTAAAGGAATGCTGAAAATACTTGGTCGAGATTTATAAGTGGATTGTCTTTTAAAGAACTTCTTATTAAGGAAAAATCTAACATTCTTTGATTTTGATTAGGCACTTAAATACATTAAAGTATGAAACATAATCGAGTATCGTCTAACAAAACAAATGCTTTATTCAAACAACAAATCATGTAAGTTGCAAATATTTTGTGGGTTAGACGATACAACACTTTTTAGTCTCTCTTTATGTCTAATAAAACGTGTATAGATATGCGCTTAGATTAGGCTAACCTCCTATTACTCAAACATTTGTACGCTTATTCTACTATTGCAAGAAATGTATATTGCCCTTATTTGACAAAAAAAAATCCGGTCAAATTCAAGAACAAGTTAACATCAAGATCTCTTGAAGCATAATCTAAAGTTGCTTTCTTTATCAACCTCCTGACATGAAAAACATTTCAATTATGGCTCAACTGTTTGCCTTGTACGAATATGCATTTTTACCATGAATTAGTATAAAAAGGTATGTTACCTAGAAAGATAAGTAGTATCAATGATCAAGGATGTTGCATAAAATAGAAGACAATGTTACATGGAGTATATTTAATGTAACATCCATATTCAAGCTCTTCAGACACAAAAGGACATACATGAATGTTGAAGCCTCTCAACAGCTAGAAACGGTCTCTCAATGAATATCTTCTTCTAATGCCTATATAAAGCCCTTCGTCAAGAAGAAGAAAGAAAGCATAGGTTGCATTGTGTTGTAATGTTGTTAAATTTTCCTACGCCTCAACAAAGCTTTAGAAAAAGATCCCCGCTAAGAGCATATATTCTACCAAATTGTTGGATCTAGAGCAGTTCCAAGAAGAACACTGTTTGTATTCATATAGCCAATTAGGAGAGAGTGTTTAACCTTGTATCCATTGAAAGATGTAATCCCTCCTTAGAAAGCTAAATCAATGACTTTTACTACAAGAGAACATCTAAACCTTGTATTCGTCAAAAGACAAAAACACTCCCTAGTGTGCATACCCAATGATTTGATGATCATATAAACACTTAACTTTCCTACCTTAGTCAAAAGTGGTTGTTTTGAAAACAATACTCAAGGGAGTAGCCAGGAGTGGTTTGCTAAATAATACTCATTTAGCCAGGAGCGACTTAGTAAAGAATACTTGTTTAGGCAGGAGTGGCTTAGTCAAGAATACTCATTTAGCCAAGAGTGGCATGGTAAATAATACTGCTTTAGCCATAAGTGGTTTGGTAAAGTATACTTGGTCGAGCCAAGAGTGACTTGGAAAAAAAAATACTCTTTAAAGGGGTCGATCAGGAGTGATTGTGATCTAAAAGAATACTATTTAAGTTAGAAGTGGTTTGTGGAAATAATTCTTAAAGGTTAGTCAAGTGAAACTCGATCTTTTGATTAAGTAGTCGATGTATTGTGATAGATGAATCAATATAAAGTATTGTGTAATCTTCTTTTTTTCCTATCTCATTTACATTAATTGTCATCATCATATGCACTAATATGGGAAAGTGGATTGTTGTGAAGTTATGAATAAAAAATGTTTTATTATGGGAAAGGGGATTGTTGTGAAGTTATGAATAAAAAATGTTTTATTCAAATGTTTTGATTAAGTTCTTACGTTGAGTAGGCTATAATTTATTAAATGCAATAACTATAATATGATATTTTGATAAAATAAACAAGAAAACACTTCAACCAAATGATTAAGTTAAATTTCATAGCTGTGTTTGATAAATTCCATCCAATACAAGAGATACAATTTGATCACCTAAATGTACAAAACTATCATTTGAATGTTTCTGATAAAATGATCTTTGTGAAAATATTTCAAAATTAAATGCAATAAAATTCAACTCTCCTTTCTTGTGTTTCTCTTGTTTTTCACACATCTAATCAACACATGTGTTAGCATTTTGTCACTATGATGACAAATTCACCAATCACTTGCCAATAGACTTGTGTAATACACGACAATAAATATAAGTATAACAATATTAGACCACAGATAATTCCAAAGATTGAATTTTTATGTGAGAAATAAAATTAAAAAATTGAAATATATTTTTGTATTTTTAATAACCTTTTGGAATGTGGAAAAGGAATGGTGAGGATATGGAATGTAATTGCTAGGATTAAACTTTCATCAAATCTTACTCCCATACATAAAATCAATTACCTTCTTTTCAAACAAATGTTAACCCACAATAACATCCAAACTCAAATTTCTTAGATGAATGAGACTAAGCTTATCTATTAACCGTCAATTCCTTGATCAATTATATAAATAAAACTTGCATTCGTCATAAGGGTTTTAAGACAATAACTGAATCATGCTTTATTTTTAGACATAAGCTTTCATTTGATATTTGAATTCAAATTTTAATTACAAATGATATTTCTCAATACCCTAAGAGTCAATTATCATGTCATAAATCAACATAACATTAATGCACAAAATCAAAATACTAATATTTTGAAAGAAAAACATCTATGTAGAGACATATTTATGAAAACCAATACTGATTATATGATAATTCAAATAGTTACATATAATCACACAAGATAGAAAGGCAAACAAAGGAGGAAAATGGATATACAAAGAGGAGAAAAGGAATATCCTCCAAAACCTAGTTGTCATCTCAAGGCTACATTTTTCTGACTCTCAACCTCTAGATGAAGTGGAGGAGTGCCCAGAAGTGTAAAATCCTAATGCAAAGAGTTCTATAAATAAATTCTTATTTACGACTATAGTGTCTGACCCAACTATAATGGCGTTGGACACAATTGGATTTTGTTACACTCTTGGCCCAACTGCACATCTTGAGCTCGACTCAAGAAAATGGCGTCCAACTCAAGTTCGTTAAGCCCGACCTAGCTGCCAGCATCAACATTCCAACGTTACCCTTATTTTTTCCTCAGGAATTCCAATCTTGCTCTTCTTAACCCAATTGCCTCCTATTCAATTATTTGACAAAATTAATAGGATTTAGAGTAAAATTTGATTAAAAACTCAAATGATCAATTATTTATAACAAAAAACAAATTATTTATAAAAAAAAGATAAAAACATGAGACTTATAAAGTTCCAAGCTTAGAAAGAGTTGATTCAGTTATAAAATTAAGCCCAAAAAATCATAAAAATTTACATTATCAAATTCTCCCAAACTTAGAACCTTGCTTGTCCTCAAGCAAAGGTAACTTGGTCCATATAGACAAATACATAACAATGGTATAACAATCAAAAGGCAAATGTAACAAAGTATTTGTTTCCTTGTTAAGATTCAACTATGGTGCTTTCAGTTCAAATGCAACAAACAAAGTGCATGCAATTTTTCAATAAAAATTAACATATGCAGAAGGTTTCGATGGACAATTGAAGGCCCTATTCCTCACTAGAAAAAAATTGTTTCACTCAAGCACACTGGTCTCTTAGGATGTGATTTTCTCTCTTCTACGATTAATTCTCTAGAATTTAACTTTGCTTTTTCATTTCAAGAGCCAAAAAAATTAATAAACATGAACATCACAAGGACTTTTATAGGATTGCAATATGGTTGGGTCTAGAAGAAAATTAGTTCTTCTAGATAATCAAAACACCTCAAGCAAAGAAAAGAATTAGATTAACTTATTACTTCAACAAATTTTATCATCTTGTATATGTAGTTCAAACAAAAACCAAAATCAAAATTTTCTCCCACATTATTATTTTTTGTACAATATGAACCACAACTTTTTTTCTAATTTGCACTTTATAGCCTCTATGTAATACTTTTAATTTCTTCCCCTAAACTTAAATCACACTAAGAACCATGATTTTTTTCTCGCTCAGCTCATAGTGAGACAATAAGACTAAAGCATTCAAGGATGAAGAAAATTTTCTTTCAAATGCTCAAACTTGAATCACATTAAGGACCATGATCTCCTTGCTCTCTCAGCTCAAAGTAATGCAATCAAGGTTAAAACATTTAGGGATTAAAGGTTCAAGTATGAAGAAAGTTTCTTTTAAAGCTAAAAAGGGTGAACAAATGTTTTATTAATGAGAAACAAGGTTAACTATTTGGCTCAAACTATAAGGACACGAAAACAAAAATGACTTTGATCATATGTAAGCATGGAAATGAATAATTAGCATAGAAAATTAAGCAAAGTCAATCATAACTCAAAAATGATAGTACTCAATGAATTTAAACTCTGAACCAGACATTTCACCTGGGTAAAATGTTGGTACCAAAAGTTGTATAATATGCCATAATCATTAACAAAAAAAAATACAATCATATGAATGCACTTTCAATCACAAAATCATCAATCGCAAACTTCAACTCAATAGAAAAACACATTTAAATCCCAATTGTTAATAGAGAGTAACACAAACCTTATGTGATTAGGTTCATGTCACTAAGAGGATAGAACAAGAAAAATTCTCATGGAGGAAAACTTGACAATTGAATAGTAGAATACTAGAGTTTTCTTCCTTCCTCTTAATCTTGTAAATTTTGTATAGGTCTAATTTATTTTCTAATTTGTTGTAAAAACACATGTGCAATTTATTTGGGCCTTAATTGAGCTTTGAAGTGGGTTTAAAAAATCAACTAAAATCCCTAAAGAATTAGGCCAAACACTGAAGTTCAAGAGCGCATATAGTAAAAGTTCTACATCACATAAAATAGACCAATTCTAGTGCAAAATGAGAAAATCCTTGTTTGGCTAGGTAGGACTCCGAATATGCACTCATTTGCAGCTTCATTTTGTCTTGAATTTAAGTTCCACATTCCATAGATTATAAAGTGTAAGGGGTTTATACATCTATAAATAAGACCCCTTGCCCCCTCTATAACTCACCTTTTGATTGAATGATAATTTATTTGCTTATGATTATCTTCTTATTCTCTTAAGGTATTAAATGAGAGTAATCTCCTCTTCATTCTCTCCAAGGAACCTTCCTTGAGAGAGGAAAATCTAAGTTCCTGAAAGAAATTGGAAACTTCTAATAATTTTTTTTCTTTCTCTGCTTGGTAAGAAAAGTGTTTTTCCATCATATACCTCCATGAAGCTTTGTGAGGCACAAAAATCTCAGTAGCATTTCAGCAGAGTTCAAAATTTTTTCACTTTTTCTTCTTCTTAAGGAATGTGATAGCATCATGGATGAGAACTTTTTAAAGACCATGAAGTAGGCTTGGACCTATAGTATAATTTTTGTAATTTTTGTGTAATTTTTGGTTTTAAAATTTATTATGCCTTGTTTATATTGAACCTTTATTGGTTCTTGTATGTGTTTATGCCTTTCTTGTAATTAAAGACTTTCTAGACTCTAGGTTTTAAGAGACTTATTGGATGAATCTTAATAGTGTTTGAGTCCATAAGTATAAGGTCCATAGTATATAAACCTTTTGTGTGGACTCTTGCTCCTTTTGGAATTTGAACTATTTTCATAAAGTGAGAATTCTTCATTAGTACTTTTGGTTCTTATTTTGAGTTTCAATCCAAATGCATCAATCAAGATAAATAGGGGTTTTTACCTCTTTAGTCCCTTTTCCATTTTCTAGTGAATAGTTGGAGAAAACTGTCATAAACATTAGATTAGTTTTCCATCATTTAGTAATCAAAGATTAGATATAACATTTCCGATTTTAGTTTCAAATTTCTATAATTATTTTACAATTTTCTTTCATAATGTCAAATTTTCATGGCACAAACAAAACTTTTCGGTGGTGTAAGTAGTAATTCGTGTTTTTTTTTTTCAGTTGCATGAGATTTTTCTTCCACCTTCATTCGGTTGTTTGATCTTGTTCTATGTTTTGAAATTATTTGATTGTGTATTTGTGATTGAATGTTTGTGCTTTACTTCGAAATGTAAATTTAGTTTCATTTGTGTGAATCCTGCATGAGTTGCGATTTAATTAATCCTACTCAAGTGAAATCCTAACCAATAAAGTGTGGAAATTAATCGTCGAAAAATCCAATTTTTGAAAAAAATGAGATTGCATAAGATGTTGAATCGGTTTGTTCAGCGTTTTCTTTTATTCAGCAATTAATTTTTTGTTAATCATAGAAAATTTAATAAGTTGAATGTGTGTTTTAATTTGGAATATGTTTGGTATTCATCACTCCAGTTGTTTGGTGCATTCGTTGAAGGTGTAAGGAGACTAATTAAGGCCCGGAGCATTAACATTAAGGAGGTGCTACAAGATTATAAAAATGAGGATTTTTTTACTCAAAGAGGCCATTTACACTTGATTATCAAATCAAGGGACCAAGGAGAAGCCAAAGGAAAATAACTACAAATAGGAGGTTGGGAGGCTATGCTTGGTAGCTGATAGTTGAAGGTACATTGCATTCTTTCTCTCTCCTTCTTTTCCCTCTGACAATTTGGTTACCTCTGTTGCCTCCTTCTCTAGTGTTTTCTCGTCTTTCCAAATTCTTCCACTCTAACACAAGATCACTACAGTAGTGGACATTTATTTTAGCGATGATTCTCCTTGAAGGATTACAAATTTCATTCAGAATTTTTTGGCTATTTGTTTAAATTCAAGACCTTATCGATGGTGGAAGCTCAAATAGCTTCATAAAACTACGAATTGCCAAGTTCCTTAATCTAATAGTTTAACCAGCTCTAGGATTTGTGTGATGGTTGACAATTTTAAGTTGATGACAACAGAAGGATGTATTCCTTCTTTAGAGGTTATGATGCAAGGTTACAAGGTGCAAATTTCATAAGTCTATGTAGTAAATGGACTGGTGGTGACCTAATTATAGGCAATACATGGTTAAAGCAATTAGGAGATCATATTGTAGATTATCAATTCCTTTATCTAATTTTTTCATGATGGTGTTTTTGTGATAGTTTATGGTGGGAATGCAAAGGCCAACTCAAGCTCACTTTAACCACACCAAACGTTTGGTACACACTGATCCTTTAGTTTAGATTTTTGCCATACAAGTTCAATCCAAGGAAGAGGAGCAACACACTTTCTTACCATTGCCTAAGAATCCTGTAGTGGCAATGTTGCTGCATAATTATGCCAATGTGTTCACACAACCAACATGACTCCCACCTCAATGTGACCATGATCATTGCATACCCTTGGTGTCAGGGGCTACTTCGGTTAAAGTTAGACCATATCGGTACCCTCATAGTCGAAAAACACAACTTTAATTCATGGTGGACCAGATGTTGCAAGACGGAATCATACAACCTAGTAAGAGTCTATTTTCCCCTCTTATTTTCTTAGTTAGAAAGAAGGATGGTACTTAGAGGTTTTCCATAGATTATGGGACCTTAAACAACACCATAGTGAAGGATAACTTCCCAATTCCCACTATCAAAGAACTACTAGATGAATTGTTTGGTGCCACAATCTTTTCCAAGCTGGACCTTATATCAGGATATGACAAAATAATGGTGAAAGTAGAGGATCGACACAAAACAACTTTAAAACCAACCAAGGTCATTATGAGTGGCTTATCATGCCACTTGGGTTGACTAATGCACTTGCAACCTTCCAAGCTCTCATGAATGATGTGCTCAAGCCATATTTGAGGAAATTTATTCTTGTGTTCTTTAATGATATACTCATATACAGTCCATCATGGCCACTGCACCTCCAACACTTAGCAAAGGTGTTACAAGTGTTATACCACGGAGTCCTTTTAAGCTAAATTCTCAAAATGTCTCTTTGGAGTAAACGAAATTGCTTATTTAGGCCATACAATATCAGGAGATGGAGCACACATAAAAAATCACAAGATTCAAGCAATTTTAGAATGGCCCTAGCCTATGAACATCAAACAAATGCGAGGTTTTCTAGGCCTTAGTAGTTACTATCGCATATTCATTAAGGGATATGCTTCTCTAGTGACAATCTTAACCAATTTATTTAAAAGAGATGTCTTTCATTGGAGTGAGACAACAACTGCAACATTTCAGAATTTAAAATCCACCATAACTTCAAAACCCGTGTTAGCATTGCCAAACTTTGACTTGCCATTTAAAGTTGAAATCGATGCTTCGGGGATTGGTATTGGAGTTGTACTCTCTTAAGGGAAGCATCCAATCACCTATTTCTCAAATAAATTATCATTTGCTATGGAAAACAAATCGGAACATATTAGGGAATTTTATGCCATTATTACAGTAGTTGCCAAGTTTAGGCATCACCTCCTTGGTAAGAAATTCATTATCTGCATTGACCATCAGAGCTTGAAAGCTCTCACAGACCAGAAGTTGCATACTCCTAAACAACATAAATGGCTGCATAAATTGTTAGAGTATAACTTTGAGATCCATTATAAACTTGGGAGAGAAAATATGGTTGTCGATGCTCTGTCCAAATGATTTTTCGCTACCTGGTCATGTCCAAAGTCTAAGTGGATGAAAGTTTTGCGAGTGCAAATTGCACATGATGAATACTTGAGAGAAATCAACCGCCAACACCAGTGGTTACAATAATGCCAGAAATTCCAGTTGTCGAAATGGAATCATTTTGTGGAATGACAGAGTGGTAATTCAATAGACTAGCAATCTCATCAAAATTATCTTACAAGAATATCATGATGGAGCAATAGGAGGGACTCAAGCATTGCCAAAACTACGGAGCGAATTTCTTCCAACTTTTATTGGTCGAATATGAAGAAATAGATACGTGATTATGTTTTGAGTTGCACTGTTTGTCAACAAGTAAAAATAGAAACCAAATTGCCTATGGGGTTGCTCTATAACTTGCTAATTCCATCTCAGGTTTGGAGGATATTAGCATGAATTTCATGCTCTCCGTACCTCCCACTCGTGGTCACTCAGTGTCATGGTGGTTGTGGATAGAGTTACGAAATTTGCTCACTTTGTGCCTTTAAAGCATGATTTCAACATCAAAATTGTAGTGCAAGCCTTTCTGCAGCCTATTGTGAAACTTCATGGTTTCCCTAAGTCGATTATATCAGACAGGGACATAATTTTTATTAGCAAATTCTAACAATAGTTGTTCAAATTACAAAGGTCTCGACTAGCTATAAGTTCTGAATATCATCCTCAAACGGATGCTTAAAGTGAGGTGCTCAACAGACTTTAAGATGTGTTTATTATGCTTTTGCTATGACAATCCCAAAATTTGGTTAGCAATGTTACCATGGTCTGAGTATCAGTACAATACTTCCAACCATAGTAGCATTCTCATGTCATCTTTCAAGGCTTTATGAGAATATCTCGCAAGTGAAATCTCTTTATAGGTCGAGCCATCTCTCCAAGAAATGTTGTTTGTCATAGAAAGTTGTTAGATCAATTAAGGAATAACATTGGCATGTCATCTTTCAAGGCTTTATGAGAACATCTCACAATGGTGAAATCTCTTTACAGGACGAGTCATCTTTCCAAGAAATGTTGTTTGCCATAGAAAGTTGTTAGATCAATTAAAGAATAGCATTGGCATGTCATCTTTCAAGGCTTTATGATAACATCTCGAAATGGTGAAATCTCTTTACAGGACGAGTCATCTTCTAAAAAATGTTGTTTGTCATAGAAAGTTGTTAAATGAATTAAAGAATAACATGACCAAGTCATAACAGTTTATAAAGATATATGCAGACAAGACCAAAAAACATGTGGAGTTCGAGGAATAAGATCTTTCATTGGTCAAACTCCAATCCTATAGGGAGCACTCGGTGGCTCTAAGAGAAATATAAATCTCAGATTGAGATACTTTGATCCTTTCAAAATAATAAAGAAATTAAGTATCATAGCTTATAGGCTGGAGTTGCCAAAGAAGGTACATATTCATAACTTTCTAACATTTTCGTCCTAAAACAATTTAGAGGCGATACCGTTGCCTTTACAAACTACTTTAAAGGGACCAATTTTCACACTTCACTCCATTGTCGAAAACAAAAATAATTGATTATCTATATTCAATCTTGAGGACAAGGTTGAGATTGTAAGGAGACCAATTGAGATCTAAAGCATTAATTAAGGAGGTGTTGAAAGATTACGAAAATGAAGATGACACTTGATTCTCAATCTAAAGGAGGGAGGAGAAGTAAAAGAAAAATAAGTACAAATAGGAAATGGGGAGGATATGCTTAATAGCTGATACTTGAAGGGTACATTCCATTCTTTCTCTCTCATCCTTTTTCTCTCTTTCAATTCGGTTATCTCCTATGCTTCCTTCTTTAACGTTTTCCGTCCTTTCCAAATTCTTTACCGTATTGCGTTTTACTGTTATAAGCAAATAGTTCACTGTTCCACACGGTCAAGCAAAGTAAGTTCCTTCTTCCGCATGACGCTAACAACTACTGAAACGGTGGTTTTGAAGTCTGAAAATAATGAATCGTCATTTTCTCGTGCTATTAACTTGATTTCGGAGAAGGTGTTGTTTCTTACACTGTTAGCGAGCTATACGATATTTGAACCGGTGCAACTGAAATTGGAAACAAGTAGACCACCACCGCTGGCGGTGCACGACGGAAGTTAGGGTGTACGTCAACACCTTCGCCTCCGCCACCTCATCGTCGACCTTCTCATCCTTCGCGGTCGGAGCATAACCTCCGGCGACACACTCGACCTTAGAGGGTTAGGTGAATCCGACATCTCCTTCTCTAAGCTCCAACGTTCACGTCGCAATCCCTCTGGCACTCGCTCCCACGCGCCACATTGTTCGTCTCCACCGCTAGCCTCCAGCTATTGTAGCAATTACTCGTGATCACTTTCTCCGGCGGTAAGATAACGCTTCCGGCGAATAATTGGTGAAGTAGTTCACACTATTGGTTCTGTGTTTTGGGGAGATAATGAAAGAAGAAGAATAAGAGACAAAAAGCAGCGCAAGAAAAAAAAATCATTTGTGGAACATTTCATTTGGTTGGGCCATGCTTTTCATTCAATTTGATAGGTTGAACAGTAGAAAGTAAAATTGAATTGGCGGTGGCGCTTTCAATTATTGCTAGGAATTGAATCTAAGTTTATATTATTGGGAATTCATAGAATCATTTCTTCAAACACTTAGGTGACGTGATTGCATTCTGGAATAATTCAATTGCTTGAGAGATTCTAATTGTGGGGCCAGCTGGTAATTTTTTATCCAATTTGATGAATTGAAATCAATGCCTTAATTGAATCTGAATCGTAAATGTGCAATTGAAATTACCAGAGCAGATCTGTTTGAAACAATTACTGCTTCGAAGAGGATGAAGTAGTTTAGTTGATTCTATGACTGAAGCTGTGCCGAGCTGAAAATTTCCTCAAGCTTCAATGACCAGTCTAGTTCAGTGCCGAATTCTTCAATGGTATGCGTGAATGAATTCTTCAACTAGTACGCGTGAATCAAAATTCCTATAGGTTTCCAATATTTTCTTATTTTTTTAATTTTGTGTAAGTCGTATTTACATTAATTTGAGTTCGTAAATTTCTTGACTTCTGATTGTAAGATACAGTTCTGTGAGTCAAATAATTATTTAGCTTACTTACTTTGTCTTCCAATTTTTTATAAATAATTTTAAATGCATTATTTCGTTACTCGTCTTTTTAAAACGTTTTTCTCTTTATCATATTTTTAGTTTTATTATATTTTTACCTTTCCAGGTTTAGGCTATCTTTTTATTTTGTGTTCTTTTTATCTTGTCTTGAAACTTTTGATTGTGTATTAATATTTTTTATTTTTTATCCCATTAAATTGAGTTTGATTTTTTTTACATTTTTGCTTCGAATGTAAAATTTTTTATGATTGTTAGTTCTTGTTAAGAACTAAAGACGAATTTAAGTGGAAGTGTATGACCTTTCAAGAATAGTACACTAGTGAATCGTAAACATTTCATGTGTAGTGAGGTCCATATAGTTTATTTTTATTTTTTAATGTGTCAATTGTTTGTTTTTTTAGATTTTTTTTTTTTTTTTCTGTTTGGTTGACATGTTGAGAGTGGAAATTCAAATTCCCACTATATAGAATTGATAATTTATTATATTTTGTGTGGAAGAGACAAACCGAAAAACTTTGTCGATTAATTATTAGTTATAGTGAGCTTCATATTGTTAATTTATGTTATTTTAGGTTTATGTTATTCTAGGTTTGTAGGATATACTAGTAAATGATGAAAAAAAAATATATTGTTAGAATTGGATGAAAATTGCCAAAACTTTAATATGGCATGACTTGAAGGTTTGTATGAGAAGAAAATATGTACTAGTGAAAGAAATAAGATCTTAAAGAATAAATGAAAGAACTTATAAAAAAAGAAAAAAAAATTATAACAGGAAAAAAAAATGTTTGAGAAGAGAAAAAAAGATATATAAAGAAAAGGTAAAAGAGCTTACGAGAAAAAGGGAAGAAAATGGAATTGAAAAATGAAATGTTTGTAGAAAGCATAAGGAAGAAAGAGATGGAGAAAAGGAGAGAAAGATAAAATGAGAGAAAAAAGAAAGAAAGAAAAAAGAAAGAAAGAAAGGAGAGAAAAATAAATAAAAAATAAAAAATAAAGAGAAATAGATTAGAAAGAAAAGGGGGACAAAGAAGAGAAAAAATGAAAAAAAAAAAGAAATAAAGAATAGTAGAAGAAGAAAGAGATGTAAAAAAATCAAAGAGAAAAGGAAGAACTTCTCACATTGAACTCTTCTTCTCTTTTTATAAATCATGATTTTAACTTTTCATTTTACTAGCTTGTCTCAAGACTTACATGTCAAGGGGTAATGACAAAAACAACTTAGAGAAAAAAAGGAGATAGAAAAAAAACAAACAAAGTTAGAAAATATAATTTGTTTTAAATAATGTCTTATTGTTTTTCATTAATAAAAGTTTATGGAAACACTTTTTTACTTCTTTTACTTTTGAAGATTTTCTTTCTCTTTGTCTGCTTGTAAATAGAATATTTATTTCGAAATTGTTTGATATGTTTTATAAACTTGTATTTGATTCTAGAAAAAGATCTCCAAACATGTTGATAATAAGAGATTTATCTATTAGGGGATCTAAATCTCAATTTAGATAGATTTTTGTTTTTAGATTATTTTATATCTGAGTTCTTTATAAAGCTTAAGTTTTTATCTTTGTTTCTAGATAATAAAGAGCTAAATTCAAGATCAAAATTTCTTCAAGAAGGAATGTATGATGGCATGATGGATTTGACCTTCTTAAGGACCACAAAGTAGGCTTCCGGTTAGAATAGAATTTTTGTAATTTTGTGTAACTATTTGTTTTGAGCTTTATTAGATCTTGTAATTGTTTTTCTATTTGTTTGTATTGGATCTTATATGTGTTTCTATTTCTTGTAATTAAAGACTCTAATTCTAATTCTTAAGAGACTTGTCAGATGAGCCTTTAGGCCCTTAAGTACAATCCATAGTATAAGTTTGTTAGTAGACTTGTATTAAAATTACTCATTTTGAAATTCATATCATTTTCTTGAATTGAGAATTCATTCTTAGTTCTTTATTAGAACTTTTAGTCCTTATATTTGAGTTTTCAATTAAAAGTGGTTGATCTTTATTTTCTCATCAATTTGTTTTGATTGTGGCATCAATCACAGTAGATTAGAGTTTTCATAATATTTAATCCTTTTGCATTTTCTGTTTCGTCAATCATTTAGTGAAAAATTTTGGAACGATCTTACATAAGGTTAGTTTTCCATTAGAACTCATACTTTAGGAGGAGATTTTAGAAAATAAAGTATGAGTTAGAGTCCCATATTGAGTAAAAATGATCAATATAAATAGTATACAAGTAGAAAGATCCAAAAAAGTCAATACTTATGTCTTCTTGAGATTGTGTTGGTTCCCATGGTTCTTAGGATTTAGAGGTATTACTCATCACTATTTTGCTCCCTCATTTACATCCACCATGTTTGTGTCCTCCTCGAGAAGACATTACCCTAGTAACACCAAGACCTTAAAAACAATTATAAAATAATCATTTCATGAAGTTTGTTTTCTACATAACTAATGTTTAAGAGAAAGCAAAAGAGAAAAGTAAAGACATCTTAATCTAATATATAAGATTATGCTAAGGTTGAAATGGGATTGTAATTATAAAGAAAGAGGCTTGAGTGAGAATCCTAATTCCATTATTGAAGAAGTTGTTGTCATATCTTATTCAAAAGGCTTTCAACTTTGGTATTTTGGTATCTTGTCTTAAAAAAGTTAATTAGGTTTTCTCCATAATAAAATGCTTTAAAATAGATAGATTGAAACTTTTAGGGTGGGCCTGCAAAATTAGAAAATAAAGGAAATGGAATTTTACTTTTATTGTTATATAAATTACAATGCAACGACAGTCTTGAATGCATTCCGAAATGAATCATTATTGCCGGTGAGTACTAGATCATTTACATAAAAGAAAGTATGCAACAACACCATCCCGATTATATACAAATAAAGAAGTGTTAGACCCAGAATTAAAAAATACAAATGTAATAAGAAAATCCTTTAGACCATTATACCAAGCACGAGCTGCTAGTTTGAAACCGTACAACGCTTTGTGAAGCTTGCATACATAATCTGGAAAGTGAGAGTTGACAAAACTTGGTGGTTGAGATATGTAATTATCCTCCAAGATACTACCATAAAGAAATGTATTATTAACATCCATTTGACATAAAGGTCAATCATTAGAGAGAGCAATGTGGAGAACCAGCTTGATAGTTTGAGGCTTAATGACTGGACTATAGGTTTTAGTATAGTCAATACCAAGACGTTGATGAAACCCTTTGGCAATAAGACGAGCTTTATATCGAGTTATCGAGCCATCGAGATCCCGCTTTAGACTAAAAACCCACTTATTACCAATAATGTTGAACTGTGGTTGCTTAGGGACAATGGACCATGTACCATTGGCAAGTAATGCATTGAATTCTTCTAACATTGGTTGCCTCCACTTAGAGTGTTTCAAAGCTTGGAAAAGACATGAAGGTTCACTTTGGTCCGATAAAGGAAATTTGGTGGCTAGGTGAAGTTGTTTGGGTTTAAAGATGTCATTTTTAGATCTTGTGACCATTGGGTGGGACAATTGTTTTGGTCCAGGCGAGCATGAGGATGAGTCTACGTGCGTGGAAAGAGACGATCCCAAAGTGTACAAGATATCATGATTGGATGGAGGAGAGGATTTAGTGAAATTTGGTAATACATGAGGAGGAGATGAGGTATGCAGTGATGTTGGCATGGATATAGGTGAAGATAAGTTTTGAGATGTGATAGGTAAAGAGGAGATAGTGGAGTTGGAATTTGAATTTTAAGATATAAGTGTTGGAATGATTTGTATGTGGTTTGAGGGTGTGGGGTCAGATGGTTGTATGCATGTAGGGATGGATGTTGGAGAGAGACAAGATGTTGTTGTAAGTGCAAAAGAATAAGGAAAACATTTTCTACAAAGTGCACATGTCTTGAGGTATATAGTTTTGCAGTTTTATAATTGTAACACAAATAAGCACTTTGAGATGAGTTGTAACCTAAGAAGACACATGGTTGGGATTTTGGGAGAAGTTTGTTAAGAACATACGGGACCAACCAAGGAAACTAGAAACATCTAAAGGTAGTAACTTAGAGTAATTTGGTGAGGAGTGAAATAAGGACTCAAGATATAACTCCATGTTTAAACCAGGTGTGGGCATGCGATTTATAAGATAGCTTGTAGTTTCAAGAGCATAAGACCAAAATGAGATGGGTAAGGAAGCATGGTGGAGAAGACAATAACCAGTTTCGACCGGTGTTTTCTTTCAAAAAGTCCATTGTGTTCTGGGATATAAAGGGGAGTTGTTAATAAGTTTGAAAGAAATACCTCAATTTAATATATTAACCACCATTGTCTGAGTAAAAAGTTTTAATTTTTATATTTAATTGATTTTCAACAAGTGATTTGAAAATTGGAAAAATATGAGAAACATCATATTTATGTTTAATCGGATAAAGTCACACATATTTTGAAAAATAATCAATAAAAATGACCACTTATTGAAGACGAAGGTGCAGAACCCCATACATTTGAATAAATCAATTTTAAGGCTTGACTACTAGACAAAGTGGACCTAAAAAGGGGAAATTTGTGACTTTTATTCGCTAAACAATCTGAACATTGAACAGGTGATGAATAAAATGGAATGACATTGGCCTTAAGTGCATGATGAAGGATGCAAGAAGCGGGATGTCCTAAGCGATTATGTCAGGTGAAGAGGGAGGTGTGACAATGGATATGATGGGATTGAGGATGAGGAGATAGGCAAGAAATCTTGTACACATTGTTTTCATTCTTCCCGCGTAGTAGGATCGCCTCTGTGCTCAAATTCTTGACTTGAAAATGCCATGGGAAAGATTCAATGGATACAAAGTTTCTTTGACATAATGCTAAAACAGAAATAATATTTTGAGATATGTCAGGAACATAAAGAACATTATTTAAGTGAAGAGGGAAGGAGGAAGTGGAAGAGAAGTTGAACCACTACGAGTGATGGTGAGTCCCTTACCATTTGGAACCACAAGTTTATCATTACCAGTATAATCATGGGATAAAATGAGATTAGCAAGATCCCCAATGACATTGTGAGATGCACCAGAATCCAAAAGCCAAGATGGTTTTGAGTCAGAATCCTTGTTAACCATATTTGCTTGACTACGAGAATGATTAGAAGGATAACTATGTAATTTGTAACAAGCCTTAGCGGTGTGACCACGACGATCACAATATTGACAAATAAGGGGAGGCTTAGAGGAAGAGTTACGTGGATGAGAATTAGAAGTGTTGCCCCGAGCAGGAGATGCTCCACTAGGAGATGGCATTGAATGTTTGTAGTGGCCACGAGAGAAAGATGAATGAAAAACATGTTTGGTAGTAACAGGGAATGACAATTGTTGTCGTTCCTCGTGTAAAAGAAAATTTTCACAGTCAACAAATTTGTCAAAAAGTTCATCAAATAGTAACGGAGTGTCACAATTGTGGATTGTTTCACAAAACTCGTGATAAACAGGGCCAAGATCATTTAGGACCATAATGACAAGATCAAGAGCATCAATAGAATGACCAATAAGTACAAGTTCATCAGCTACGGAGCAAATAGAGCGGAAATAGTCATAGACATTAGAGTCACCTTTGGTGATGGAGGAAAGACGCTCTTTAAGAGACATGATCCGAGTGCGACACCAATTGGCATAAACCTTGGTCAGTCTCGACATAGCCTCAGTAGAGGAGGTAGTAGAGGACATCACAATTTGCGCCTGAGGACCACAAGTACCAATGAGAGCCAAAAACACATAATTATCTTGACACTTTCAAGCAAGAAGAGTAGAATTTTCAACAGTTGTGTCACCAGTTTCAATTGTTGTTGGAGGACATGAAAGGGTGCCAAAAACATAGCCAAGTACATTATTTGCAGTCAACAATAAAGTAACTTGCTTGTACCAGGTGGGGTAATTTGAGAAAGATACTTTAATTGGTAGTTTAGTTGTTGTGACAAGCTCCACAACAGACTAAGCGGAAGGAGTAGTGATGGCTATTGATAGGATCGAAAATGGCTAGTTAAGCTTGTAGCTCTGATACCACGTAGAGAAATTTAATATTTTATATATTGAACATCTTTATCATACAAATATGTACGAGTATATATATACAAATTACACAAGGATTTCTTTCTGAATAATTATAACATAAAGATACATGTACAAGATGATAAGTAATTAAGGGATAACATAAACTATAATTAAGGATACGTTATGATGCATGCGCATGATTTGCGAGTGATTATTTCTGATGAATGGAAAGTAAGTTTATAATATATATTTATTTATTTATATATTCATTTTCTTTGTTGTAAAGATAATTATTTATAAATGAGTACATTTACATATAAATATTTTTTTATATTTATATTTTTTTATATTAATTTGACTATATCTGAGAATTAAATACGTACTGTTTACTAAAAAGGTGTTAAATATTTGTGTTTTAAGGCATACAATTAACTGTCAAGTGTTCTTATCACTCATTTTTATGCAAAATTTTATTATAAATTAATGAAGTCTATTATTAAGATATGAAACTAATAGTTTTTTAAGAGAAATATCTATAGCAAATTTATTTTCTTTAAATATATATACTTTATTAACATTTAGATATATTACTACTAATGTAATTAGCATTCTAAAATTTGTAGTTATAAATATTTTGTATAAAATTTGATAATGCATGGTTGTTACTATTTCTCGTCTCAAAAATAACAAAAAAAATGTTTTTTTATACAAATTAAGAACAAAATAAATAGGTTATTTATGGAAACACTTTCTTAAAAAAAATTCACTCTTCCACTAAAAGCATCATTTTTATTTACTAGAAAAAATCATTGATATAACTTATTTAGTAGAAACTGAAGATAAATACGTTTGATGATTCATGAAAATCGAGTCCAGTTAGAACTAAATAAAGTAAAAATATCATAAAATTTTATTTTTATTTTTAAGTTGTCCCTGTCTCAATTTCTTCTGGTTCTTTCTTTATGTGAACCAAGAAGATATTTAAAAAAAATAACACTATAATTAACAAGGTTTCGAAAATGATGATGTTGAGCATGGGCGAAACAAGATTCAAGACATTTTCAATTTCGAATTAGGCTATGACTCTTAAGTGGCTAATTTTTTTCTTTACATATTCATATACACATGCACACACAAACATGGTTTTCTAAAATCATGATGTTGGCGTGCAATGATGCTAACTTGTTGCAGAAATGTAAAAACAGGCATGAGTAGAACATGTCTGTTTATTATCATTGTGTTCATATTTTTAAATCTCCAAGTTATCATTGTTTCTAGGGTTAAAATATTCGAAGATCTTTTTATTTTTTAGAAAATGTTAATAATGTCTCTAAATTCTATATTTCAATTTCATTAATATTTTATATATTGGAAAATACATTTTTAAACGTTAAAATTTCAAAACTTTTTGAAAAGTATTATTAAAATTTGAATACTGCAAAGTACTAGATGTTAACTTTTTTAAATTTTCAAAATAATTTTCCAAATATTAAAATTTAAATTATGAAAAAAAAAACTTTTTCGAATGTCAATTTTCACGAAAAAAAAATGGATACTAAAGTGCATGAACAATTTTTTTTACGAGAATATTTCTAGTAAAAATATAAGTATCTCTAAAAGGTTAAAGTTATTTTATACATAATATATAAAAACTATCATATGACTTTATAAGAATATAAAAAACATATACATATACATAATAAAATCAAATATAAATACCTATATAAGGGTTTGGAAAATCAAATTCAATAAATCACAGGTTTCTCAAAAAACAAAAAACTAGTTATTGTTAACACAATGGCCTATAATTTAATGTTGTCCACACAATGCTCTACAATTTGCTTCATTTGCTCGTTATATATATATATA
>Ga0123340_1001072_pt1 | contig 21667 bp, 9 predicted proteins | sample SirMexnodulemix_FD_89961 | JGI IMG/M metagenome (GOLD analysis project Ga0123340, IMG submission 89961) | Root nodule microbial communities of legume samples collected from Mexico - Siratro Mexico nodule mix | ecosystem: Host-associated > Plants > Roots > Nodule | place: Mexico: Nepantla...
AAAATATATATAGAGATATGTTTTTCTAAACAAATAATATCTGAACAAAATAATTAAAATAATAAAATTATTATCTAAACTATTTTGAAACCACAAGAGATGATACCACAGCTAATTTACCAAAATATATCCAACAAAAATTTAGAAACCTGTTCTTCCCTAGAAATTATTACTACTATGGACTGAAGTTCATTTGCATTCATTTACCAGCAAATTAAATAATTGTTTATGCGTACAAATTCAACAATCAACTCGTTACTTGTCCTCTCAAGGGTCCTTTGTTAACAAAAACTACAGTTAAGAGCACACGGAACTTTGGTACATTGTACATAAGACCGAAATTCTCAATAACTAAAAAAAATAATGATTTCTTTCTGAACATTTCTTTACCCTTAGCTTTTTCCTTTTAGATTTTGGCCTTTTGTTCTAGTTCCTAGAGTAAAGACATATGTAATATTCTCTTGCTTGATAATATTATGGTGCCATTTAAATTAAAGATTAGGGTAACTTTTAACCATCTACCACTCATTACATTACAATACTCCTTCTACCTTCTACCGTGAACTTAATTTAATCTTGTATGTCAACTCGATTCCACGTTGACGTTGTCGACTTCTTTTTAGTTAAACTAAACTAAATTAAATGATGTAAAACTGAAAGTACATCCATTCAAACTAAAATTAACTAACGAAAGTATTAATGAAGATAATTAATACTAACTATTACAATTAAAAGAAATTAAGAAGTATGAGTCTTAGAATAATATGCTACACTAACTCAATATTATGAAAATTCAATATCAATTTTGTAAATAGAGAAATACCTCTTGGTGTCCATTTATCCCTTACTTAAACATTTATGACTTGATCGTGAGACACTTGAAACATTAACAGTCCTACTTAATATCTTCTTAAAATAAATATTTTAATTCTAACCTATGTATATAAATATTCAAGGTAAATTTTTGTAAGCATTTCTCATTACAAGATAATGCTCTTGATTAATAATATGTTCAATTCACAAGGCACATTTACTTAGAGTGGTAGTTTTTTATATGTAGTTTTCATTTATTTGTAGGGTGAAGATTTGTTTATCTTTCTTGAAAGACATGAAAAGAAAAATAGATTTTAATTTTATTCTAATTACTAGTTGAAATAAGTAAGAGTTGTTATGGAAAAAAGATGTTTGGAAAACTATGAATAAAGTTGTGAAAGATAAGAAGGATAGAGAGAAGAAAAGACTTTCATATATCAGAAGAGTAAAGATACAAAGAATAAAAACTTCGGAAGCCATGCAGACTTTATATATAAGGGAAAAGCACATACAATGCCTTGGGAAGCCATGCAGAGCTATATATAAGGGAAAAGCAGATACAATGCCTTGGGAAACCATGCAGACCTAGTCCATACAGATAAGTATCATAATATTCCCCGTAAACTTATGGGGTGTAGGAAGCCAATGAAGGGGGTGCAAGAAGCATTATCCTTTTTTATTCTTAATGGGCTTTTATCCAACAGTTCACCAGTCCACCCTAAATCAGTCCAATTCTGTCTAGCTAGCTACATGGCAAGAATGACTACTACGAACATGGTGAATTAGAATGAAGATATTTATTAATTCATTTTTCTCTATAAGAAATTTGATCTATTTAAAATTGATTAACAGTTTTTAGTAGATGGGATATCCAATGCGTCCATAAATATAATATCTTAAAAAATAAAAAATATGGTTTTAGAATTTTATTAACATTAAAAATAAATTTTGCAAATGAATATAAAACATTTTGAAACCTTTTAAGAAAAAAGGTTTCAAACTGTGAACCAAACCAAAATTGAAGTACACCAGATTACACCAATCTATCAAACAATCTAAAGGAATTTACAATGATTCATTGACAATGTCAGAAAACAAAACTAGTCAAACATTTTCATCCGAGGCAACTGATACTATAGACCTATTGGATCTTCCAGCATGATCTTTCTCCAAATCCAAATATTTAGTAACTAAAGCCTTTTCAGAAATATCTACAACTACATCCCCTGAATGAGTAGCTAAAGCCTTTCCTGAAACGTCTTTCTCCAAAGAATGAGTAATCAAAGCTTTAACAATCTGACGAAATTTCCTTCTGTATGTTGGCAGCTTTGATACTCCTCTTATCATTCCAATCATCCTGACAATTAATGTATTCATCAGTCAAAACTTTATCAAAATATATTCTTAGTATCATATGGTAAAACATTTGTTATTTTTATCTATGAAGCACTGATACTTCATAAAGTGAAAACACACCCTTAACAATATTTTACTCACACAACAAATGCAGAGATTGATTCTCTAATTCATTCATCACTTACCTTCTGGAAATTCCCTCCATTTGGGCAGCTTTAAGAGCATCAGGTGTCATTAAACCACCGTTATCCCAAGCCTCCTGGCGTTGCTTGTTGCTTCCAAAGAGAACTACTTTTTCCAAGTATCTCACTTCAGCTTCCCCCAATTGGATGACCCTTATCTGTTCCTTCAGAACCATCACAGGATTGAAGAACCAATCCAACAACTTATCCTTTGGCCTGTTCAAATAGGTAATCTCAAAGTCCTCAATTAGCAATACACCACTAGAATTGGCTTTGATGGAGAAGATAAGTGCTTGTAGGAGTGAATAACAAGGCAACCCAACACCAACTATGGAAGCTTCATTTATATTCTTTCCTCTCATCCATTCACAGAGGTCAGCACCTGTAAGTACATTAGCATCCAATAATTCCTTGCCTCTCATCTCACAGTACTTCATCATATTTCCCCAGATCTGTACATTATGATTTGAAAACAACATAAGAAGTTGTTTCTAGATAAAATAATAATAATAAAAAGTGGTAGCACACTCCACTGTTACTTAAATTTTACTGAAAACTACAAAATTGTTAGAGACACTTGTTAAATAAGAAGAGGCTCACAAAATTTTGCAATCTCTTATAAATTATTAACCATTAACAAAGATTGTGGCATGAGATCACAACAAAAGCATAACGAGATCAAAAAGATGTCTCTGTCTCCTCAAAATGATGATGCGATAAAGGAAATTGTCAACAAAAGCCTTTAGACAACAAGTTTTCCTTTAGACATCCGATGGCTTAAATAAAGAATATGCACTTTCTATTAACAATTCCATTTGATAGCTATTCTGCAAAGTGCATAGTCATTTAGTTATTTAAGACAGCAATCAACCAAATGCCAACTCTCTATGTTATTTAAAATAGAAACCAGTAGAGAAAGCTCTGTGGATACAGAAGTCAGACATCAAAATCATTGACACATATTTTTCTTTTGGGCCATCAAAACAAATATAAAAAATATAGTAGATGCATCACCTTGATAATTAAACCAGAATAAAAAAATCTTGAATCATAACTTGCTCTGATGAGGATATTTAATACCTTGTTTTTTGTTTTGTTCTTTATAATTAATATAAAATCATTTAACAAGCTTTCTTCATTACCCCTAAGATGTGCCAAAGAGCCTATTTATTTCTTGGTTTGACTTAGGCTGGCAGCATCCATGCAGCTAATTGTGTAATCTAAGCATAACATTTTGAACCAAATTTACAGTTTCTGTTTAAAGTGGCATGATTGGAGAGTCTATTTGCTGATGTTTTAAACTAACCTAATCAACATTAGGTGAACAACTGCTTACCTGCACCATTTTCACTTCTTGAATGGTCTCTCTAACAGATCTTGAAGGAGCTAAGTTTGGCATAAAGATTGCAGGCGGGTCCATGGAAGTGTTTAATCTGCTTCCACCAACACTGGTTCCTCTCACAGAAAACTCTGATGATTGAGAAGCTTTTCTCTTTCGATACTGGGGCCTGGCTGCAAGCATATTAAATGCTGATGTTAACGGAATAAATGGCAGATAGTAAAGAAGACTAATTGGGAAAATGTGTACTTTGGTAAGAATGTCCCCTCCCGAAGATAGAGCCAATCATTTGTATATTCATCAAATTCAGCAACCATTGCAATCAGATAGGCTAAACCTCTACGGAAAGATCTTTCCTACGCCCACAGGAAGGTTAAAAGGTGAGATAAAAGCAAAGATTCAGCAAAGGAAATAGGGAATGAAGAATGAAAAAAGTGACCAAACCTGATACACTATAACAGCTGCATAAATTCCGAAAAAAATGCTTGATAAAATAGCCAATAATATGCTGGCAACGACAACTAGTGGCCACACAAATATTGTCAAACCAGCAATGGGGACACAAACTGTTTCAAGGAATGGACCTTCTCTGCTAATCAAATCATGCAAAAGTCTGAACCAGCCCTTGAACAGCATGTAGGGGCTCTTTACTATAGCAATTGCAGTGAAAAGTGGAATCTCCACAACTAGCCCCAGTATCCCAACAATGACACATGCAGGAACATGAATTAACCTACAAAACAAGTTTCAAAGGTGAGCAAAGGCTACTCCGTTAATCAAAGATTTTGCAAATAGAAATTGCAAGTCAAAGCATTCAATCAACATATGAATATGCAGTATGAATTTCCCTTTGAGTTAAAAGAAGCTCAAAAAAAAGAAAAAAAAAAAGTTTTTATATTACTGTCATTCAATAAAAGAAATCACTCTAATTCGTATCAATCTATTATTAGATAACTGTACATAAAAGATATCTTTTACAGTATTTACATTAAAATTAAATTTAATATGTAAATGATCTCATGACCCTTACCTTAGTCTCTGACGCTCAACCGAGGTAGATGATTCACGTAGTTCCTTTAAGAAACATGGGTATGAATGGTAACACATATCCGCAAAATCCCTAACCACCGTGCAACTGCCTTTGATAGTTCCATATGTTCCGTCCTGAGTTCAGTGAGAATCCACAAATGAACTAATAACTTCTACACTAAGCAAAAAAAATGCTAATAAAATTTAACAAAGAATCTTGATTAGCGCAAGAACATCTCAGAAACTCACCACAACACAGTGAGAAAATTTCTTGGACTCATTATCATGTCTGAAGGCCTCAAAAGTAGAAACCCAAGGGGTAAAGAAGCCATACCCCACTCCAACAAGAACGCTTCCCGCTATGCCTAGTCCCAACCATAAGCCAAACAAGGCGGGCAAAGCAATCAAAATAGCAACTTTCAAGGCTGCATCAAACATATGAATCCTACAAAGACAAACAAACCATTCTCATTCATCATATGAAATAGAATTTCGGAATTGAAATTTCAGAAAGGAAAGAGGGGCGCTTCAGAAATTATTTTACTTCAAAAGGGTGTAGACAGTCCAAGCCACATGTGCAGGAAACAGCGCCAGAATCACCCCAACGTTGCCTAAAATAAGAACCAGCCCAGCAATAGGACCCACGACTAAGCCTGCAGAACTTAACGAAAAACTCAATAACCCACCATCCGAATTCACCTCAGTTTTCACAACACGAGAAAAAAAAGCAGCAACAGAAAGGAAAACCAAATCTTTAGAAGTCAATATTCAATCATGAACCACAAAGTGTAAAAAAAAGGTTAAAGAAAAAAAAAAAACACCTTTTAAGGCACCAAGGAAGAAAGCATAGAGGAACACAGAGACCACATAAGAAGCCTTCATCCAACCATTCATAAAGCTAGGAAAATCCATGTTGGTAAAAGGATCAGTTAAAGATCAGAAATACGTTTGCAACAGAGGGAAGGTGAAAGTTGTAACCGAAATTGGAATGAGAAGAAAATGAAATTGGCAAGTCATAGGAAATGGGACAAGTTAGTTCAGTCAAAAACGAAATTGTATAGGGGCTAAAGAGACTTGCGCTGCAAGAAGATGACAAAACTGAAACTCAGCTAAAAAACAAATCGTTCATTCAATTTTGTTCGGAACCAAAAAGTAATATAAGCACGGAAAAGCGAGGACAAATCAGAGGCTGCTAACAATGACCATGAATTATTCAAATCATGATAAAGTTTATGTTTATGGAATTAATTTATACAAATCACAATAATTGTCCACCTTTTATTACGTTTTCTGTAAGTTATTATATTTTTCAGTAATTATTTAGAGGTGTACCACTTTTACTAGCAATTAATATTCCTTTATTTTATTGACAAGACAACAGATTCGAATTGCAGTCCAATTCATTGAATCAACTGGTGTTCATTGCCAGACAGATATAAGATAAAATAAAAATTAACTTAATACAATCAAAATAAGTCAAACTTGTATAATGTTTTTAATAATTATTACAGTATTTAGTAATTATTTATTGGTGCAAACCATATTTACTCACAACTAATCGTCGTCAAAACTTGGTTATTTTAGTATTTTTTCAATTACCTTCTTTTATTAACAAGAGATTCGAGTTGTAGTCTAATGCATTAAACCAACGGGTACATTCTTGTGAAATATGAGACAAAATAAAACCTATTTCAATAATTAAAAGACTAAGTGTAATTATTCTTTGTTAGACTATTTGGATACCACTAATTTTGTTGTGCTCTTTAACAACATACTGATAATCTTAATTAAATATTGCAAGCTTATTTATATTATTTAATATTCTCCATCGTATATTATGAAGAATTTTTAATAGAAACAAAATATTTTATTTTTTAAAATCCTAATCCAATACACCCCTTACATTTATGGATAAACTCAAATACAAAAATAGAAAATGATGTTAAGTTAAATCGATATCATGTAACAATTTTAAATTATATTTGTTTGAATTGTTTAACGGAGGGAACAATTAATTATATAATAAGTGAATATTAGATTTAGGTGTAATTTGATATATGACTTTACATCATGATTATTTTACACTTATAAATTTATTTGTGTTAATGAGAAATGATCATGTCTTAAAAATTATTAGATTGTCAAAATAAAGATGTATGATGCTATTATATGCACATTTCAAGAGGTGTGACATGTGAAAGGCTAGAAGAATAATCTATTATCTATTGGATAATTAGATAATCTCGAGTGTAAGATCTATATTGTTGAAGGTGAGATCTTAAAGGTTATTAGAGAGAATCTAGTAGTGATGAAAAGATAGAAGATGATGACAAATTTATATGTGCTTTCAAAAGATACATTGTAAGAATCAAATGCAACAATTACGTCAACAAGTAAGAAGAAGCAGTGATGATGTGACATCATAGTGTTGATCATATATCAAAGTAAGGTCTAGAAATTCTTGTCGAATTTAATCTCTTACTCAAGCTCAAAGAGATTGTTTATCTTTCTGCAGAACATTGTCTAATAAGAAAACAACATAGATTGAAGTTTGCTAGAGTGACTACCATAAACAAACACATATTAGACTTGATTAGGGATCATTAATGTTGTGCCTTGGAGAATCAAAATATTTGGTATCATTTATTGATGATTGCTCCAAGAGATTATGGGTGTACCTTATCAAGATGAAGTCATAAATGTTTCCAGTATTTAAGGAATTCAAAATACAAGTAGATCTTAAAATTGGAAAAAAGACTTCATTCTTTGAAGATAGATAATGGAGGAGAATATATAGAATGAGATTTTTTTAGCATTCTGCAAGCAAGAAAGTATTAGGAGAAAACTTTTTATTCCACAGACAACTCAACAGAATGATGTGATAAAGCGAATAAACAAAACTCTCCTAGATAAAAGAAGAGTTATGTTGAGAATAATGAGTGTGATCAAGCCTTTATAGACAGAAGTAGTTAAAATCACTTGTTACGTGATAAATCGATCATCATCAATAGCTATAAATTTGAAGACACCGATGGAAATGTGAAGTGATAAACAAATTGATTATTATTCCTTACATGTATTTGATTTTCTTGTGTATGTGATGTACAACTCACAAGAAAGAGCAAAGTTGGATCCAGAAATATATCTTCTTAGGTTATGCTAACAATGTGAAGGGATATCACCTATAAGATCCAACTACCTACAATGAAAGGTTGTTAGAAGGATGTAATTTTTGGTAGAAAATGAAATTAAAAATGAGCATAAACCAAAAAGCTTTAAAGAACAAGAATACTTGATTTACAAGTTGACTAAATCTCTGTACGATTTAAAGTAAGTGCCCAGGTGTTGGTACAATATATTGATTTCTTCATTGTTAACCTTGGTTACAACATACTGAATTTAGATCAGAGTAGTTGTTATAATCAGTTTGATGCGAATGATTTTATTATATCATTATTATATGCAGATAACATGTTGGTGATAAAGTCAAACAAAGCTTGAATCCAAAAATTGATGACACAATTGGCTAGAGAGTTTGATATGAAGAAATTAGGACTAACAAACAAAATTTAGAAATGAAAATTCACTAAGACAAAAAGGATATAAAGATTTGGCCTTCACAAAATAGTTACTGAAAATATTGCGACGCTTCACCATGCAAGATTATAAATAATGTCTCAAACAAACATTCATTTGGAGTTGGGACTACGATTTTACTGTACGATTTTATTTCATGATGATTTTTAATTGAGTAAGAGGAAATGAAAATTAAATTTAAAATGGTGGGCGGATTTTTTTGAAAGAAATTTGGGTTGTTTTATTCCCAAGTAATAGCAAAAGTGTCGTGATGTTGGGTGGATATGTTATGTTGGGCCGAAGATCCTGGTCATAGCAAAAGCCCAGTTTGAGTATGGACTTGTTCTCGTTTCTGTAGGTGGTAGTTGCACAATCTCCTAAAGTAAATTTTCTATTCATAAACTATTATCTTTTGCCATATAAAGTATTTTACCATTATTACTATTTAATCCAATTGAAAAATATTCTAGACTATCCATATCTCTGCAGTAACTCCATATTGATTGTTTAATTTTTTTTACTAAGATTAAATTTTGCTTACACATATCAAGTACTTGTTGGAATTAACAAAGGCTTATTCTTAGTGCACTTTGTTTTGCTATGCGAACTGGTAATATTCTTAGTGCACTTATTTCTTCTGTAACTTTTTAACTATAATGGTTTTTCCTTTCTCATGTAATTGTGTAACTTGGAGGCATTTTTGTTTTTGTTCTGATAATGCTGTGATAATCTATTTATTATAAGGTCAAGGACTTAACTAATATCCCATTAAAAAAAAATAAAACATTAGCTTTACGAAGAAAGTCAAGGCCAAACACAATTATTATACATATCGTAAGGGCTTAACTGATCCTAATACTTTAACAAAAAAAAAAAAAAACAACTAATACTTATGCTAATATTAAAATGCTTATTTAACAGCTGCTTTCACGTAATGAAGGTTAGTCGGCTTAAGTTGTGGGATTCCATCTTTCCTTTCATGTTTGTTCTTTTATTGGATTACATATGTATTTTATTTTTTGGTGTCTCATATTCCAAAAGGGCAATTTAATTTGTTGAAAAAAAAAAACCCCACAAATCTCAAACCTAATGAAAGCCAATTTTAATATAAATATATATTTAAGAAAGGAAAACTAAAAAAATAATATGACTTATAATAAATTTCAAATTGTTAATAGAAATATATTTAGAAAGTGTGATGGAAAATATATTAAAAACATTTTTCTGAGACGTCTATTATTTTTAGGCATGCTCTGTTATGACTTGCTTAAAGATGTAATCACGTTGCAATCTGTAAAATAATAATTCGGAAGATATGATTATTGTGTTTTTTCCTGGTTACAACAATAATTCATCTGCATAATGCAAGGTATGCGAAAGGGGTCAAAGCCATCGTAGTTTATTAGTTCGGTTTCGTCGTCTTTTTTTAATTGTATTATTGATGGGAACTATTTTCTGATTTTATCTTGTTGAACTTTTATAAAACAAATAATAAAAAGTCTCACCAACTTTATTAACGATTAGTTTACTTAAAAATTAAATTCATTATTAATCAAACGAAGGACATATTGATATTTAGACCTATTTAACAATACACATTACATTGTTAATTACTATTGGGTTTTTATTGGTTTTTATTGGTTGGTGAATGTTAAGCATCATACATGAAAATAAAATAAGTAAATGAAAGCAATTTCTTATCATGGTTCTTTTCGGGTTAAAAAGGTTTAGTTCGGTAAATTTTCAGATTTTGAATTTTAATTATTTTAAATAATTTCATCTATTTTATTGATTTTTATTGCTCATATTCAGTCTTTGTGACAATTAATTCTTTTATTGTCTATTTTTAGTTTCACTCATGATTATTTATCAAAAATAAAAATAATCAAAAAACTAAAACTGGATTTTTTTTTTAAAAATGATTAAAATTCAAAATTTGAAATATAACAGTGACTAGAAACTTAGTTTATTTTTAAATGATCAACGTCTAACTTAAGAGGAAAAAAAATATTCAAAATCATTTCGTATTTTCTAGTTCAATTATGTATCGTCAACACATTAAAAAGCTATGTATTAGCAACTAGGGAAAAAAAAACCTTATTTGTAATCGAAGGCAAAAATATGATGAAAGAATGTTGAAATCGGCCAACTTATTAGTTCTTTGGTTTAGTTTTTTCATACATTTATAAGGAATAGAGCATTCAAAATAATTTTTGAAGTCTCAACAGCCTATTTTGTACTGAGAACTGAGCTAAATTTAACTATAAAAAATATAATTATTTTTTTGTAAAAAAGAAACTATTTTATATGCTTAGGTTTATAAAAATTGAGCTATTAAATAATAATTTGGTTCACCGAAAAATCTATTTTGATAGTTGAAAAAGAAAGAAAGAAAAGCTTAGCGTCTTCCATAAACTATTCCAAACATTTAAAAAATTTCAGAATATTGTTATATATGTTCTTAATTTCTAAAAGAAATATCTTATAAACTATTTTTCCATTTTGGAAATTAAAGGCGGAAGATAGACTACATTGAAGATTTTGATGGATAAAACTTAGGATATGAATGGAAAAATGATTTTGCTTGTGTATACATGTGGATAGCACATTTATGTCAAAAATTCGATACAATAATCTAGAATGTATGTGATTAAAGCATACCTTAAAAAAATCTTTCTATTGGATTCATGCTTCATACATCTACATGACAAGTTGGTGTTGTTCAATATTCATAAAATGATGAGCTTAAGCAACTAATGAACCTTAAAAAGAGTCACATGTTGTGCATCTGGTTACGATTAGTAATTCTTGAAATATGAAATATCTGTAACTCTCAAGAAAGTACATAAAATGATATGATATTATATACAATGCTACTTCTCACCCTCTATCTGTAAAGGAATAAATTTAATTTGAAGACACCTAATTGATGCTGCAAAGGTTTAGAAAGCTACTCATAAAATATATATTTACAGGCTACCCAAAGCTTTTGATATCTCTAACCTAGGTCTAAAAACTCTGATGTGAAAATGAGGCTTTCTTTAGGGTTTAGTATTCATGTTTTCTTTCATGGTTATTTTTCCAAAATTAAAGAAAAACAATTCAATTCAATAGTTCAACCAAACTTTAACATCTTAACACATTTATACTCAATAATTAAATAGATGTTTATTTTAGTAATCTGGATTAAGTTGAAGCATATATGTTGAGTTAGTAGCTTTATTATGTTTTATATGTGGTAATCACTTTGGAACTTAATAGAAATGAGGTGAATTTAGAGAGTTAATCTCCCTATATTCAAATTACATTATATGAAGTTATACAATATTATATTATATTGTAAAAGAGCTAAAAGTTAGGTACTAAAAGTAATAGGTGACTAACACCAATACCAAGAGTAATAAGTAGTCAATAGCACTAGGCAAATTTTTTATTTTTATCCTAATTTAATTCACCCAATTTTTCAAAAGGATTTAAAAATCAATTTAGCCACAATAGACATTTATTGTCTGTGCCCCAAATATCACTAATTTTCTGAGAAAATTTGCCTCACTCACACCCTTATAACTTTAGGGAAAAAACCATCAGTGGCCAATTTTTGTGTCCAGGTCATCTCTTTCAGTATGGGTTTAGGTGGAAGAGAGACCTTTTCAATTAGTTTAGAAGAAGAGTATGGCATGTTTTTTTTTTTTTGTTCAATTACTGTGAAAATAAAATGTGTGCTATGATAATGTTTATTATGAAATGGATATGTATTCACGCTTAAGATGCGTGAAAATAAAATTTGTATATTATGACAGTGTGTATTATGAAATATATATGTATTTTTGTTTAAAATATATAAATGTGTATTTTAGATGTTATGAAATGTTTTGTGGTTGGTCTCTTAGTATAGTTGCATAAATTAAATATTAAAAGAATATAAAGAATAAATTAATTAATTATGTTGTAAAGTAATACATTATTTCTAATCTTTGAGACTTATTTATGTCATGGAAGCAAAATGATTTATATTTAGATAATTATTATCCTACATGAAAATCAACCTACATATGTAAATAACATATTGTTTGAGTCTATTTTATGCTATGAACATTTAAATTTAATCAATTAGATGTAAAGAATACTTTTTTTTTCTCTTAAGACAGTTAATTAGACATAATAGATTATGTCATGTCTAATTAATCTAATTACGAGATTATGAAATTAAATGAACATATAGTTCTTAATTCCTAATGCTTTGTAGATTACTTGAGATTGATGTTATATTAATGTATGCAAAATTCTTCTTTGTGTATACTCATCACATTTCGAAGAATAAAAATATTTTTCCAATGACAATTTATCATTTAAGATGGTAATCGTAAAATTAAAATTAAAGTGCGAATTTTATTAATTAAAAAGCTTAGTAACTTTTAACACCTCTAGTCTTGTACTTGAAAAATGTAAATAAAAAAGCATATTATGTATGAATATTGAGAAAAGAAAAAAAAATCAAAAGAATTAATAAAGTGTAGGGTGAGATATGACTTTACCTATGTGAAAACATGTGTAAAGTAGGGTTTATGAATCACATTATAGGAAGAAAGGAAGGTTTCCACACTCCATATTAAATCAAGGAGGGCATCAAGCCACACAGTTATTAAATGATGATAGGTTGTGATAGGTCACTTGAACAAAAGCCTTAATAATGGGAGAAATGTTCACATCTTGTAAATTTATATTTTGTGAACCTTAACAGTGTATTGTTTAGTGAAGAAAGTCACACAAGCCTTAAAAATCTAATCCCATTGATTATGTCTTTTTAGTCATCAAAAGACAAAGGATGATCATAGTTGGTATTTAGAAGATGATCAAAGGGTTTGTAAGTTTTGGAAGTGTGGCATTACATAGTTGATTGACAAGCTCAATAATAAATAGGAGAGTCATTATTATTTAGTGAGAACCTATATTAGTAGTAATGATATAATGTACTTTTAAAAGAAGTCTAACTTAAATAAATAAGTCCATTGAGTTCTAGTACAACAAATCTGGACTTATAATAAGAAGTTAAGAAAGTAATGAAAAAATATTAATCATGCAATGAGAGAGAAATAGAAATTGAGTAAACCAATGAACACATTACTTGTATTATAAGATCTGTTGTTTGTAACTTAAATGAATGATAGACTTTGAATATTCATAATATTTTTATAATTAGATAATGTGTTGTCAACCTCTTAATATTTTCATAATATTACTTCATACATAGATTAGTTTTCTCAAGAACAAGTGAGACATGACAAGAGGCATTTAATTTCATGCTATGTCAGTAGGTGACCCATATATATAGCTTAATACTTTTTCTATTTAGTCTGGCATACTCAAACCAACACTATCATACTAATATCACACTATTTTAGCAAAGATTATCGATTTGTTAGCAAAGATTATCAATTTGTCTAACTCTTTCCTGTTTTCTTCATATTAAGAACCTAAGTCTCATCATGAGGAATAAGAATTTAAGCTTCTAATTAAACTTACTTTTGAGACCATATTGTCAATTGTTCGCACATCTTTTATTAAGTCACACCACTAACTAACCTAATCTTAGTAGGGAGAATTTTTGAATACTAGGTCTTGGACATAGAAGAAGATGACTTAGATAAAGATCCAAAAAATAAGAATAAGTAGATACAAAATGAAAGATGAAAGATCCAAAAGAGCCTCTTAAGTTACGAAACAATGACATTAAGATGAAAGATGGATCTCATGGATCTATAGTATCCTTAGAAAATATCCTTATATTTCCTAACATCTGACGTAACTATTAATAGTATAAAATATGATGTATGTGATTCCTCTTAATTAAAATCTTCCCTGTCATTTTTTTTATTTGACTTGAGTAGATCTAATCTCAAATATTTATTAGAGGTTAATGTTCCTTGTTATGGATTAAAACACATATTTTTTTTTGTTTTACTTATGTTTTTTTTTTTTTGTGAGATGAAGAATTTTAGTTTAAAACATAACATGTGATATCACTTAAAAATCTTTGATAGTTGAGTACAGGAGTAATAATAATAAATAAACAGTATGTATGTAGCAAATGATAAAATCATTGTTTGAATACTTTATATATAGTAATTTATTTTAAGGTGTTACACAAATAGTTTAGTAAAATAGTTTTGTTTAGAAAGAAAAAAACAGTTAAATATTCTTAATCATTAACTTTTTCTTTCTTAAAATTCTAAAATTAATTAAAATTATAAAAATTTATCAATATTAAAAAATAAATAGAAGATTTGATAGATTAACATAATGGTATATGTTGAAGAAAAGTTCACGGAATGAAAGATTCCTTTTTATTCCTGAAATATGCATGGACCAATGATAATACGTTAATGACACTTGTTGCATTCTATTATCTGGCATGAAAGAACAAAAATATCCTTCTAGATATATAAAAAAAATTCTATTTTTGGTCGTAGTTGGGTTGTAGGAGGAAGTGGTGGTCGGTTGCTAGAGGTAAGTGTTGTCGTTTTTGAAGGTGGGTTTTTATCTTATTTGTTTCCTTTGCATTTACAAATAAATTTTCATTTTGGTTTGATTTAGGATTGATTTGGAATGAATTTTGGTGAGGAATTTAGTTAGGTCTGTGTGTTTAGTATTGTTAGAAAGGTAATATGTGGCAGTTAAGGATAAATGACGGCGGTTTGCGACGATCGGAGCCGTGAACAAATTGTAAATTCATCATTTTTTATTTCATTACAGAAAGAAAGGTAATTTAAAAAATTTTCTGAAAAATCATTTCCGGAACACAGTACAACACTTTCTCTTTTCCAAAATATAAAAGAACATATTTGGAAAGCTCTTTCCGAAGTGAAAAGTAAAAACAATTCTGAAAAGTCCTTTTTAGAATAGACTTTTTTGCTTTCGGAACACTTTCCAGAATAAAATTGCCATTTTTTGTTGACTTTCAGAAAATCTTTTTGAAATGTATTTTTTGACTTCCCAAAAATTCATGGAACACACCCTACACTTCCCATTACAATCAAGAACAAAATTGGGATTTTAATATTTTGATAGAGTGCAGCAAGTGACTGATGGGGTGCAGGAAGCAATTACCGATGTTAATTTGAGTTTGATAGATTGAGAAAATTGATGGTGGTAAGAACAAAAATATTACAAACAAATAATTTAATTAAGGTTAATTTTATCTTTCAATGAGAACTGCAAACAACTCACATAGTATGTATGATGAATGTACTTATTTTTTAATAGTTTAAAAAAATATTATTTGAAACTACAGATAGTTCAAGTGGGTAATCTCATAAGCTTTGATTATGTAGGTTTATGTCGCAACACAGTAGGTAAATGAGTAATATTAGGCTACTCAGGTGGCACATTACCAACATGAATGAACGCTGACTTCTTAGTAATTTTCTTTGGTCTCAAGTGGAAACTAGTACACTTTAACAGTTGAAAATTATGAATATTTATGAACAATTATGAATATATATGAACAGTTTGGTTTGGTGTTAGCAACAAATTAATGATTATATAAGTTAAAAACTTTCTCAATATGATTAAAATACTATATTATTTTCTCTCTCTTCCTCTCTATTATATTATATGGTACTCAATTAGTCTGTGCGTGAGATTGGGAGTGTGTTAACTCTATCGTGGTTGCTATTTTCAGAATAGTATCTAGAGCAAGGTTCTTGATCCCGAACCTGTGAAAGAAAAATGTTGATTGAAAATCAAGATCAACAATGGTTTCCTATGTCAGTACCCTTGTCAATGACAAGAATTATGATAGGTAGTGTATCCAAATGAAAGGGTTTTCTGGAAGTCTATGAAGTCATGAGCGATGGCTATCAAGCAAGTTGTTGGAGACATTGTGAGCTATCAAGTTGTTGGAGACGGTGTGACTGAAGCTTAAAAGTTAATCTTCAAATCTCCAAAAAGAAGAAGAAGACATTATTCTTGATTCATCCGTGTACAATAATGTGAATTTTGAGAAGATTTTTGATGCTGCAAATGATAAGGAGGTTTGGGGGATAGCTTGGAGGAAGCTATACGAAGGAGCCGAGAAAATCATAGACGATGCAAAGACAATATGAACTTCTGCAGAAAGAAAGAATTGACATCATATCTCAAGATTCTATCCTTGACAAACCATATCATGTCTTTTGCCAAAGTTTCTGCAACCACATCTTTACTATGATCATGATATTCAAATCAGTAAAAAAATAAAAAAATTAAGATCACAATATGATGGAGTTAGAAAGAATTTGAAGCATATAGTTGCTAAATTTAATAAGGAAGTTCGAACTTCAAAAAATGAAAAACTATGAAACAATCAAGAAATACTCAGACAAATTGATGGGTATTATTAACAAGATAAGACCATTGGACAAGAATTTTGCAAATTTCAGAATTGCTGAAAAAATTCTTGTAACAAGACAAATTGCTGAGAAGATTGATTAGAGAAGATCATGTTGTTGAAGATGCTCTTCTAGTTAAGAGCCAACAAGATAAAAACTATAAGAGAAATATTCAAACTAACAATCAGATCAGTACAAATAGTTATAATAAAGAAAAGGATATAGTTACAATAAAGGAAAGGATGAAAAGAAAAATTTTCCATCTTGTCAGCATTGTGGCAAAATGGGACACCCTCCATTTAAATGTTGAAAGAGACCTGATGCTATATGTATCAAGTACAATCAAATGGGACATCAAGTAGTCATACCCAAAAGCTAAAATCACTAGAAAAAAAGAAGTTAAGGTTGCTAATCAAGAGGAGGAAGAGGAAGATCAACTTTTTGCGGTCACGTTTTTTACAAACAGTGAAGAGAGTGAGAACTGACTGATTGACAAGTGGTTGCACCTATCATATGACCAATGATAAGGAGTTTTTCAAATATTTAAAGTCAAGAAATATTACTAAACTAGAGTAGGCAATGGTGATTATATTTCAACAAGGCAAAAGAACTGTTGCAATAGCTAGTTGCTTAATTCTTTTTTCTTTAGAAATTCAACAAAATTAGTGTTGTACAATTGATTGAAAGAAGTTTCAAAGTTACTTTTGAAGACAACTTTTGCTTCATTAGAGATGTAGTTGGTCAGAATGTTTTTAAAGTAAAAATAAAAGGAAAAAGTTTTGCTTTGAATCTATTGGAGGAGAAGCAAGTTGCTTTTCCAATAAAGGAAAATACACACAAGTTTGGAAGAAGAAACTTGGGCATTATTACCACCAAGGATTGCTGCAAATGAAGTCCAACAACATAGCAGTTGATCTTCTAGAACTTGACGACCACATACCAACCTGCAAATCTTGTCTATTTGTAAAGCAAAAAAGAAACTTTTTTCCGAAGCTAACAAACAGAGCCACTTGTAAGCTGCAATTAGTCTACACAAATATATGGACTTCAAAAAACTCCTTCATTAGCAGGTAATGTGTTTGATTTTTTTCCTAAAATATAAGTCAAAAGTGACTGATGCATTTTGGAAGTTTAGAAAATTAGTGGAAAATCAAAGTGCAACCAAATTCAAACTTTAAGATCTAACAATGGATAGGAGTACATCTCAACAACTTGTAATTTGTTCTGTGAGAAAGTTGGCATTGAACATCAATTAACCACTTCCTATACTCCACAGTAGAATGGGGTGAGTGAAAGAAAAAAAATACATCTTAGAAATGACTAGATGAATGTTGTAAGAGTAAAATCTACCTGATAAGTGTTGGATGGAAGCAACTCATACTACTATCTTCTTGCAAAATATACTCTCTATAAAAGCCATCAAGAATCATATACCATATGAGACTAGATATGGTTACAAACCTTCTCTAAATTTTCTCAAAATATTTAAATGTTAGCGTTTCACTCATTTTCCATATAGCAAGTGTGACAAGCTTGATAAAAGAGCATCACCAAACATATTTTTAGGCTATAGCACAGTCAACAAAGCTTATAGAATTTTCTAGCCACAAACTAAGCATGGTAATTAGTAGAGATGTCTATTTCTTAGAAGATTAAGAGTAAAACTAGGATGAGACAAAAAAGAAGGATTAAACTGTGACAAACCTACAATTAAAGCTCCATGCTTCAAGAATTGGAGAAGAAGAAGATTGACAAAATGAATTGGTAGATGATGTCCTCTAAGAGGTACTAGACCATTGTCTAATATGTATGAGAGGTGCAAAATAGTTATTTGTGAACCTGCAGATTTTAGAGCAGTAGAGGAAGACTAAAATTGGATAGCTACAATGAAGGAGAAATTATTTATGATTGAGAAGAATCAAACATGAAAATTGGTTGATCGACCCTAGGATACAAAGGTGATTGGAGTCAAATGGGTGTGTAGAACCAAGCTAAATGGTGGTGGCTCTATTAATAAACATAAGGCAAGACTTGTTGTGAAAGACTATGCTCAAATCCTTGGCGTGGATTACTTAAACACCTTGTCATCAGTTGCTCACTTAGACACCATAAGGTTTTTGCTTGCGGTAGCCGCTCAAATGAATTGAAAAGTATATTATCTTAATGTAAAATCAGCATTTTTAAATGGTATTTTACAAGAATAAATATATGTTGAACAAACCAAAGGCTTTGTGAAGAATGAAGAAAAAAATTATGTCTATCTTCTTAAAAAGGTTTTTTATGGGTTGAAACAAGCTCTAATAGCTCGGCACAATAGAATATATGACCATTTATTGATCATCGATTCTAAAAAGAGCTTATCTGAGTTCACTCTTTAATTTAAACATTAGGACAATGATGTCCTGATAGTTTCACTTTATGTTGATGATCTTTTGCTGATACAAAATAATACATGGTTGGTTCAAGAATTCATACAAGAAATGGTGAAGGTTTTTGAGATGACAAATTTTAAATTAATGAGCTTCTTTCTTGGAATGAAAATTAAGCAGATTGAGTATGAAGTACTCATTTGCCAAAAAAATATGTCAAGGAGATTTTGAAAAGTTTAAGTTTAGAAAATGTAAAGAAGCAAGCACTCCTATGAATCAAAAGGAAAAGTTGCAAAAGGAAGATGGAACTGATAAAATTGATAAAGGATACTTCAAAAGCTTGATTGATTACTTGATGTATCATACTACAATACGCATTGATATTTTAAATGTTGTAAGCATTCTGTCCAAGTTTATGCATTGTGCAAATGCTGTAAGCATTCTGTCCAGGTTTATGCATTGTCCAAGCAAATTGCATCTCAAAGCTCCTAAGAGAGTGATTTGATATGTCATAGGTACAAGTGATTTTAGTGTTAAATTTACAAAGAGCAAAGAATTTAAGCTGGTTGTTTCTTTGACAGTGATTGGGGAAGTTTCATTGATAAAGAAGATTTCAAGCTACTGTTTTACTATTTTTTCATAGAGCTCCAGGAAACAAAAAATTGTGGGACAATCCACCACTGAAGCGGAATTCATTATAACAACAAGTGTTATCAATCAAGCCTTGTAGTTGAGGAAAATCTTAATAAATATGGATCTAGATCAAAGAGAAAGTATCAAGATTTTTGTTGATAACCAAGTTGCTATTGCTATTTTCCATAATTCTGTGTTTCATGAAAAAACTAAGCATTTCAATATCAAATTATTTTTCTTAAGAGAAGTGCAGAAAGAAAAATTTGTGACTTTGGTTTACTGTAATTCTAAAAACTAGTTAGTAGAATTGTTCACAAAATCATTCTCAATCAGTAGATTTGAGACTTTAAGACAAAAAATTGATGTTTCTAGCTCCTAAAGCAAGGAAGAGGGTTAGGAAAATGCTTTAGAAATGAAAAATCTCACATTTTAATTATGTGTGTTGATGATTTCCTAGTCTTAAAAGAGTTAGTTACGAAGTTTTAGATATTTTTTTGTTACGTTTTTTTTATTATGTGTTTATGACTTATTTTTAGGATCACGTTGTTAGTGGGTAGTTATTTTTTTTAAGTTTTATAAATTATAAGGTTTATGATATTAAATAATAAAATTAGTTTTTTTATTCAATATATTATATTTTTTGTCTGTGCAATTCTGTTCTTTATTTCTTTATAATCTCTAACATAGATACATGTATAAAGTGAAATTAAATTCAAAGGGTGAGGTAGTGAAATAAATAGGTAGGCTTGTAGCAATAGGTTTGTTGCGAAAATAAAGCTTGGACTATGATGAAGATTTTGTCTTGGTTGCAAGACAAGAACCATAAGACTAGTGGTCTTTGTGGTAAGTTATCACTGCTGGCGAATATAGCAAATGGATGTAAAATTTGTCTTCTTTATTGAGTCACTAGAGGAGTAAGTAGTCACCTTGGTGGTTTGAAGTTAAAGACAAAGTAGAGCAAGTGTGCAAATTGCATAAGGCTCTACTTGAAGCAAACTCTCTAAGATAAGGCTCTACATACTTGAAGCAAGCTCTAAGAACCTGAAACATAAGAATTGATGGCTTCTTATCACAACTTGGATTTGTGGAACGAACCATGAATATAGTATATACACAAAGAGATTGATATGATTGGATATGATTGACTTGTTAATAGTATATTTATATCTTAATAACCAATTAATTAGTAACAGGAAGCAAAGGAAAAAATTATGCATTCAAGCATGAATTGAAGGCTGAATTTAAAATTAATGGAAAAACACTTGATGATACTGGAAATACACTTGAGAAGTCTGAAGGAGGATTAAATGGTGGACAAAACTCTATATAAACAAATGGTATGATCTCTAAGATATGTCTGCTATATAAGGCTTGATAGTGCATATGGCGTATGGCATGTGAGTAGGTACATGAAGGCACCAAAGTGATCTCATTTGCTTGCTGTTAAGAGGTTGATCGGGTATGCTAAAAGAATAATTAGTTACAGATTCATGTTTCCTAAATAACTTAACAGCTATAATCACAATAAGATTTGATACTCATATGTTGATTGGTGTGGAGACAAAATTGACAAGAAAAAAGCACCACAGGCTATGCATTCATTCTTGGAGATGCTCCAACTTGGTGGTGCTCAAGAAAAAATCTGTTGTGGTTTTGTCTTCATGTGAGACTGAGTATAACTGCTAGTATGAGTGATTGCCGAGCTCTGTGGCTGAAAATATTGGTTGAAGGATTGAAGATAATGACTGAGGAAAGCATGTTGTTAATGGTGGATAACAAACCATTAATAAATCTAGCCAAAAATCCAGTAGCCGATGGTAGAACAAACATATTTAGACCCAATTCTATTTTCTAAGGAACCAACCCAATAAAAGAAACCTAGAACTGGAGTTCTGCAAATTTGAGAGTCAAATATAGTAATTCTGATAGAAATGATTATCAACATTTATGAATAGTTTATTATTACTTACAAATTAATGGTTATATAAATATGTTAAAAAC
>Ga0123340_1001074_pt1 | contig 21664 bp, 12 predicted proteins | sample SirMexnodulemix_FD_89961 | JGI IMG/M metagenome (GOLD analysis project Ga0123340, IMG submission 89961) | Root nodule microbial communities of legume samples collected from Mexico - Siratro Mexico nodule mix | ecosystem: Host-associated > Plants > Roots > Nodule | place: Mexico: Nepantla...
AAAAAAAAAAAAAAAAAAAAAAAAAAGACATTCAAAACGCAGTATTCCTTCGACCACAGGATTGACCAATATAAAACCTCAAACAGTGTGGAATCTAGCCTTGCAAACCCACCACCGTGTGGTCGGAGGTAGCATTAAATTCTCAAGATCAAGCTACACATAACATGCAGACTTTTCCAGAAGCATACAACAGTTTGCAGTATTGAAGCAGAACCACTTGTAACAAAGGTGTGTATATTTGAAAATTATGATATGCCTGAAAGAGTTGTATCAACTTAAAACATTACTTACCTGCAGTTGAATTGTCTGAGAGTACTCAGGTCCACTCATGGTGAGAATTTAGAGCAAGGGACACGTGAGGGTGAATGTGTCGCAAACGGGAGGGAGGGTAGTTATGGTCATAGAATTCCCAAATTCTCTGTTTTGGTGTTATTTGAAATTCTCTCATTTTACATTCATAAAAGGTCCTTACGAAATCCCCATAATTTGAAAGTTCTTTGAATTTGATACCAACATTATATTTTCATACTTGAAACTTAAAAACCTTTAAAATTTTATTACACTCCCAAAACTTCTTATTCAAACACACTCTAATGGAACCAGAGATGAAAGATGCAAGAACATGGAATCTATAAGAATAGAGCGTTATTGACAATAAAAATGATGTTTAATTATTTTTCTGCATCTCATATTTTACAACAATGCCTTTGGTCAGATAGTATACCATGTCTAAAATCATCTAAGATACTAACAAACTAACCATACAGAACTTACATGGATCCACAAAAACGCTTTCACCTTGTAAAGTTTGATTTCTTCTATTACCGGAAGAAGTAAAAAAAGAAAAAATAAGTGTAACAGCTGGAGTGAAGTATATAACCTATCCTATTGAAGATGTATCACTACTATAGGAACTATATGCTGCAGGAAAGCTAATCTGCATAAAAACTAGAAAGCAATATATGTCAAAAAAGGAGATTGACAAGTGGCTCCCATTTCACCTCCGACAACACCCATATCATAACCAATAAAGAAGCCGCCACCTCGCAGATTAAACGTGAAATTTGCAAAAATCAGGTAACTGTCTACCGGAACAGGCAATGCAATTTTATCTGTTCAAAGGTTCTAACTGGACTTCCATTCTCACAGAAGGTAGTGACTCTTTATCTTCAGTTGTTCTGGTTGAGCTCAAAAGATCAACTGAATCATCTTCCTCAGGATTACCTAACACCCAATTGCTTTTTGCAGATATCTGCTTCTTTACTCGCTGCCTTTCGTTGTATTCTAAATAAATAACAATCAAAGCACCCATTAAGAACCAAATTGTCATAGCCCAACTGAGTCCATGAACATTTTCTACATCATATCTGTCTCCCAGATGCTTCATCCCAGTAAAAAGTGCCGCAATGCCAACGACAATGGCACATCTACCAACAATTGCGTGGAAATATTCCCAAATAACCCTCTTGAAGGGTGCTTGCTCCTCATTTGCTGGTTTTTGAGGCCTTAGGAAAGCATTTACTGGCTGTACACAAGCAAAAAATATAGTAGCTAACCCAAATTTAACATGTGTTGAGCGGACATAAAACCCCCTAAGCTCAGCAACGGCAAAAAGAAGGCCAAGTAAAACAATTACTAGCCCTGAGTATTGCAAGTAAACATGAATCCGGAACCATCCATCACCTTTAAGATGTTTTAAGTATCTGGCGGCTAATATCCCTCCGGGAAACAGGATACCCCATGCAACAAACATCATAAATCCATGCACAGCCAAAACAGGAAGCAAATCCTGTTCCGCTTCAGCTGACCCACGCATCAGCTGTACAAGGATAGGCCTATTACTTGTACTAGAATGCATATTCCTGTCAGTAAGATGGTCACTGGCCCATTTAGCACCCATTGCCCAAACAACTTTAAGTGGAGTTGAGGGATCAATAATATTTTTACATTCTACCCTCTTTTCCCGCCTACAAGATGGGTCCAAGAGGCGTGTAAACTCCCAAGTAATGATGCCATTTTCTTTTTTGCACCTCACGTGCGTCAAATTCTCATGTGTTCGATGTATGCTTGAAGCATCCTTTCCATCAATCCAATAACTGTTTACATGTCCCGTACCAGTATCATCCATCCAACCCACATACACAAAGCTGTTCACCATTCCACTTCCAAATCCTACAGCAACATAACCACTTTTTTTCTCTCCCCTTGCCGCAATAGATATGGAATCCTTTGACAGTGTCCAAAAGAAGGTAACCTGTTGATCATCCAAATTGACACTGTTATTGTACATGTCAGATAGACCGCCATCAACCACCTCAACCCTCCAACCCATTTTCTGATCGTACAACGAATGATAGTAAATGTGATCCGGAGTGTTCCTGTCAGGAGCCCAAACTAATTCTGTAGGACTGGCTTGAACTCCATGGGCCTCTGGACCACCGGCATAAATAGTTTCAGTCAGATTCCTAGTCGTGGCATTTCCACCAAGCGGATCCGAAGTAATATAAAGTGCAACATCATGCCCAGCTTGGACGGAAAACTTGACTGGCACACCTCTTTCCACTCTCAGGACAGGAGCTTCCTTTTTGTTGATGTAAAGAACCTTTGCAGGATTTGGAGGGTTGGGGTAATGCATTGCTGGAGCAGAAGACACCACCAGTGGAACATTTGCATCTGCAATGATGATATCCTGATCTTCTTTGTCTTCAGCATCCAAGGGACCCGTGCAGTCATTCGCATGCTCCGACACATTCAAAACCAAATGACCATAATTCTCAGGCCCGTGATTCTGAGGAAGATAGTAAGGACTAATAGAATCAGGAGGCTTAACAGGTCCCAAAGCCCAAATAACCTTCATATTAGCAGAAGGATTCACAGGGCGATCATAACTTCCATTAACCTTAGTCAAATGCCATCGGTATCTAACAAAGGACACCCCATCCTTCCTATGCCCATAAACCAACATTGAACGGTTTGCTGAACCCACCCCACTAGCTCCTTCATAAACTGAATCAGGACAAACCCCTTGAGCAACTCCATCACCATTTTTCATACACTCACTATACTTCGTAATGAAAAAATCATCCACAAAGGGTAAACCATCTTCCTTAAACCCTGCAACAGCAACATCACCACCAATCATGAGATCAGAATCTTCTGCCTTGGGGTCAGCCCACCCAAAAGCCATGAAATCGGTGCTCCCAGTCGCAGCCTCCAACCCAATTTCAAGGGAATCCTCGGACACATTCAAACTCCACCTCAGCCTGAAATTCTTTGACAAAACCTTGCAATTCTCGAACACCGTCGGAGGTGGCTTCGCCGAGGCCTCCCTGCGAAGCACAACGTGACCGAAATCGGAGGCAGTGGCCCGATCCCAGACGGCGAGGACATTGATCATGTCCCACGTAACATTGCTCTTCAAAGGCACATTGAAAGTTGTGTTCTTGTAGGTTCCGTTCAATCCGGCGTCGGAAATTATGAATCCGTTGGTCAGACTATCGAAGTCTGAAGCCTGCGCACCCCACCAGTGAACGTCGGAACCAGGAAGCATGTCAAATTGGGAAACCCTAAAGGAACAATCGTCCCTTATTTTGATAGATCCTCGGACCTGATGTTGGACCATTTCGAATTCGGATTCCGAATCGACAACAGAACTGTCCCGAGTGCAATCGCGAGCGGGATCCGCATACCCGAACAACAACAAGAACAGAAAGAGGAAGGGTAGGAAGAGAAATTTGCGAAGCATGAGGGTGCAATCGTTGCAGTGTGAGGCAAATTGTGTGGATCGGAATCCACGGCGGCGAAGCCCTGAGGATGGGATGGTGACGGAGGTGTTGAGGTGATTTTTGTTTGTTTGTGTTATTCTTCTTCGTGTGGAAAGATGAAGTCAATGATTGTTGCATATCACTGTCGAAGTTCATGGATCCCTGACTCATACCTCACCCTAATGCACTTGTTTAGTGATAGATACACAAGGATTCATAATTCATGTACTATAATCTATAATTTTTTTATAGTAATGTTTTTAGTATTTAAATTCGTTTTTAAAATACTATTATAAAAATTAATAAAATAATTATGCAAGATTGTGACTAGATGAACTCTATTGTTTTGTATACTTTTATCATAAGAACATGCTCACCATTAAGACACCACTTAAAGATTTAAAAAGAAAAAGAAAATGCAAGCCGTTCTAATAATGGATAAGAAAATACAATAAAAATTTTCTTCACTGAGGTATGGAGAAGTGTGTGCTTTTATTTTTAATGTATTCTAATATGATTTTCGATGAAAAAAAAAAAACTCAATAATATAATTCCTTCTACTAGAAATTATAAAAAAATTGCATTAAATTATATAAAGAAACAAATTTTGTACGTGTTAATAAATGCATTGGTAGTATAGAATTTGTATACTGTTTAATCAGAAAAAAAAAACTCATATAGATATCCAAATTATAAAGAAAGTTATTTTTAAAAAAGTAAAAATAATTAAAATTGATATTAATTGTTCCATAATGAAAGTGAGGTGAATTAAATCACACTCTAATCAACAATTAGTACAAAAGTCAATATCACAAGTTTCATTAAAAAAAAAATTATTTAAAGAGAAATTATTACAAAATTAATATTAAAGTTAAAATCACACATTTTATTTCTAAAAAATATTATTTAAAGAAAGATTATTACAAATTAAGTTTTTCAAATATCATTTCAATTTTTTCTAATTTTACATCTAATTTTATTTTAGAATATCATATTAAATATACTTACCATATTTTAGAAGATCATACTAAAAATACATACAATTAATTCTTATGAATCACCTCCTATTCAATATTTGATATTAATGTTATTCTTTTATTGAATAATGCATTCTTACATAAAGTTTTACCTAAGTATTGAATTTTTTTATGTACTTTTTGAATAATGGGTTTTTTTAACCTACAAGATTAAAAAGGAAAATAATACTTAAACACCTAGAATGTTAATAAACATCGATTCAGAAACTAAAAATAATATAAGTATTATAAACTATATAATAGGATGAGAACTAATAAATAAAATAAAAATAGACTGGAGTCATCTTCTTTATCCAAAAAGTATTATACTATTTTTTAATCTTTTAATTTCTTTTTAACTTATTGAACATATTTATTTAATTAATATTTAGTGAAAAAAAATATCTCAAGTATTTATCTAAATTATATAGAAATAATTTTTTCATATCACATTTATTATAGTTATGTTCGGAAAGTATATTTTATATTCGAATTGATTCATCTATTAGAAATATAGATTATTTTCAGATTTGATCGACACAACCAACTAGGTTTAAGATACTTATTTCATTAAAATGAGATTATTTATAAATTAAAAACTAGTAACTTCTAAATTATTTTCTCAAAATTTACAAATAAAACCAACTAATAGAGGAAATAGAACTTCTGATGCACAAGGTGCAAATTAATAGGTAACAAAAATACACACTATGCACATAAAGATTGATGAAGACTCATATGTGTCATGGAAAAACTTTATCAACTCCAATCTTTCCAACAACAGGTTAAATGAAAACTCATAAAACTACAGGTTAAATCACTCAAGTAAAATATAGAAAACTAAAATTAAAAATAAAAACAATTGAAAAGAAAGGGATAAAAAACAATCACATTGTGAAAGATAAATGTTAAAAAAAATTATACTTAAATAAGTTATTCAAAATGAAAATTAAGAATAATAATATCAACTTCTCAATAGAGATTTCTAAATCTCACAAAAATTATATTTTATTTATTTTAATGAAATTTATATTTTATTTATTTTAATGGTTTAGAATGAGTCTTAAAACACTTAGATCTACCCTAACATGTGTGTAGAGAAGCCAATTCCAATTACATAGAGTTGCAAAGGCTAATTAGAGCAAATTAGCATTTAATTAGTATTTAAATAGGGTTAATTAGAAGATAACTAGCCATGGTAAACTAATCCTAAGCCAGCCATAGGTTAAAGTAACATGGACTTCTAAATTTCTAATGAAAGTTTTACAAGTTGGCTATAAGAGGATTGTAATGATTAATGGAATAATTATTTTCTTATTAATGGATTCTAATCTTCATTAGCTATATCAATCATAAGATTTCTAATAAACATGAGTATTATTTTCATGTGGTCAAGCTTATATTAAAAAGGCCACTCTTTAATGTAAATTTTTTATAAATAATTTGTCTAATGTGTCTTTGTCTTAAAGTCTAATGTTTCTTTAAAGTATAAAAGATTAATGCTTCCGACGTGTTATTGTTATAAACTACAAAGACTATTATTTTTACTTAAGAGGAACATTCTCTTTCACTTTCATGTGCTCTAATATTTTCAAGCTTTATAGTTTTTACCCTTCTTTTTTTTTAATTCCTTTAAATTGTTGAATTTGTCATTCCTTTTATTTTTCCTTAGTCGTAAATTTTGTAATTTGTCTTTGAATGTTTACTACCCTCCTTAGAGTTTGGTCATACATATAAAAATGATTAAAACTAAACACGTTCTTGTCTCATTAAAAAAACACTTAATTCAATCACAATTCTATATTTTTTTTTGTCACGTAACATTTTATGTCTTTCAAATTATTTTATAAAATGAATGAGAAAATAGTTACATTATCAAAGTACTTACTATTGTTTCTCTTTATTTTGTTAAATTGTACACAGGTTAAATTTATATAAACTTAGTTTATAAATGATGTGGAATTAATGTTTTTTTTTAACACAGATTGATCCATTTAATGGACAATCCGGTCAAATTGAACCAATTTTTGAAGTTGAATTTTATATAAATCAAGTTGAACCAAAAAAATGTAGTGAGTGTCAACTTTAAAAGCTTAAAAATATTTGAGATAAAACGGATTTGTTTTAAAAAGGTATGTTTTTTAAAAAAATAAATAGATTTATTGTTTATATCATCTTTTTTAAATATTTGTTTATTTTTTAGATAAGTGATTTTTAACCTAACAGAAATTATTGTTCCGTGAAGATGAAACGTGTAGAGAATAGAATAAATAATAATCAGAATAGGAATCGAAGCAAAACCCTGACTAAGGACAACTTCCTCAGATCCATTCTATGAGCTGACAGTGATGCAAAGAATAGAACTCCATTTTCACTTCTTAAAACATCAAAAACATTCTTCATTTCTCCACTGGAACAATAACACAAACGTCTCATCTACTTCAACCCTTTCACGCTGCTTACACAACACCATCACCACCCCCTCCTGCACTGTTCGTCACCGTGGATTCCGATCCACACGATTTGCGTGACAGTGCAACAATTGCACCCCTCATGCTTCGCAGATCCCTCTTCCTTCCCTTCCTCTTCCACTTCTTGTTATTGTTCCGGTATGCGGATCCCGCTCCGAATTGCACTCGGGACAGCTCCCTCGTCGATTCGGAGTCCCAGTTCGAAATGGTTCAGCACCAGCTTCGAGGATCTCTCAAAATCACAGACGATTGCTCCTTTAGGGTTTCCCAGTTTGACATGCTTTCCGGCTCCGACGTCCACTGGTGGGGTGTGCAGGATACTGGTTTCGATAATCTGACCGCCGGATTTATTGTTTCCAACGACGGATTGAACGGAACCTATAAGAACTCCACCCTCGATGTGCATTTGCTGAGCAATGTTTCGTGGAGCATGATCAACGTCCTAGCCGTCTGGGATCGGACCGCCGCTTCCGATTTCGGCCACGTCGTGCTTCGCAGGGAGGCCCTGGCGGAGCCACCTCCGACGGTGTCACCTCCGACGGTGTTCGAGAATTGCAAGGTTTTGTCGAAGAATTTCAGGTTGAGGTGGAGTTTGAATGTGTCTGATGATTCTCTTGAAATTGGGTTGGAGGCTGCGATTGGGATCACTGATTACATGGCTTTTGGGTGGGCTGACCCCAAGGCGGAAGACTCTGATCTCATGATTGGTGGTGATGTTGCTGTTGCAGGGTTTAAGGAAGATGGTTTACCCTTTGTGGATGACTTTTTCATTTCGAAATACAGTGAGTGTGTGAAAAAAGCTGATGGAGTTGCTCAAGGGGTTTGTCCCGATTCAGTTTATGAAGGGCCTGATGGGGTGGGTTTAGCAAACAGTTCAATGTTGGTTTATGGGCATAGGAGCGATGGGGTGTCCTTTGTTAGATACCGATGGCATTTGACTAAGGTTAACGGAATTTATGATCGCCCTGTGAATCATACTGCAAATATGAAGGTTATTTGGGCTTTGGGGCCTATTAAGCCTCCTGATACTATTAATCCTTACTATCTTCCTCAGAATCACGGGGCTGAAAATTATGGTCATTTGGTTTTGAATGTCTCTGAGCATGTGAATGACTGTATGGGACCCTTGGATGCTGAAGACAAAGAAGATCAAGGTGTCATCATTGCAGATGGCAATGTTCCGCTGGTGGTATCTTCGGCTCCGGCAGTGCATTACCCCAACCCTCCAAATCCTGCAAAGGTTCTTTACATCAACAAAAAGGAAGCTCCTGTCTTGAGAGTGGAAAGAGGGGTGCCAGTCAAGTTTTCCATCCAAGCGGGGCATGATGTTGCACTTTATATTACTTCAGATCCGCTTGGTGGAAATGCAACGACGAGGAATCAAACCGAGACTATTTACGCTGGAGGTCCAGAGGCCCATGGAGTTCAAGCCAGTCCTACAGAATTAGTTTGGGCTCCTGACAGGAACACTCCTGATAACCTCTACTACCATTCATTGTATGATCAGAAAATGGGTTGGAGGGTTGAGGTGGTTGATGGGGGTCTATCAGATATGTATAATAACAGTGTCGTTTTGGATGATCAACAGGTTACCTTCTTTTGGTCACTGTCAAAGGATTCAATATCTATTGCAGCTCGTGGCGAGAAAAAAAGTGGTTATCTTGCCGTAGGATTTGGAAGTGGTATGGTGAACAGCTATGTGTATGTGGGTTGGATGGATGATACTGGTATTGGACATGTAAACAGCTACTGGATTGATGGAAAAAATGCTTTAAGCGTGCATCGTACGCGGGAGAATTTGACACATGTGAGGTGTAAATCAGAAAATGGCATCATTACTTTGGAGTTTACGCGTCCCTTGGATCCATCTTGTAGGCGGGAGAGGAGGGTAGAGTGTAAAAATATTATTGATCCCACAACTCCTCTCAAAGTTGTTTGGGCAATGGGTACTAAATGGACCAATGACCATCTTACTGACAGGAATATGCATTCTAGTACAAGTAATAGGCCAATCCGTGTCCACCTGCTGCGTGGGTCAGCTGAGGCGGAGCAGGACTTACTTCCGGTTTTAGCTGTGCATGGATTTATGATGTTTGTTGCTTGGGGTATCCTATTTCCTGGAGGGATATTGGCAGCCAGATACTTAAAGCATCTTAAGGGTGATGGATGGTACCGAATTCATGTTTACTTGCAATACTCGGGGTTAGTAATTGTTCTACTAGCCCTTCTTTTTGCTGTGGCTGAGCTTAGGGGTTTCTATGTCAGCTCGACACATGTTAAGTTTGGATTTACTACTATATTGTTGGCCTGTATACAGCCAGTAAATGCTTTCCTAAGGCCTCAAAAACCAGCAAATGGGGAGCAGGCACCCTTCAAAAGGGTTATTTGGGAACATTTCCACGCAATTGTTGGTAGATGTGCTATTGTTCTTGGCATTGCTGCACTTTTTACTGGTTTGAAGCATCTAGGAGACAGATATGATGTGGAAAATGTCCACGGCCTCAATTGGGCTTTGGCAATTTGGTTCTTAATTGTTGCATTGATTGTTTTTTATTTGGAATACCATGAAAGGCAGCGAATAAGGCGGCAGATATTTGAAAGAAGTAATTGGGTGCTTGGTAATCTTGAGGAAGATGATTCACTTGATCTCTTGAGTCCAACCCGAACAACTGCAAATAAAGAGTTCCTGCCTTCCGCGAGAATGGAAGTTCAGTTAGAACCTTTGAACAGATAAAGTTGCATTCTTTAAGTTCTGATAGAAAGTTGCCATTCTAGCCTGCTTTTAGCAAATTTTTTATTTAATGTGAGCCGGCATTCTTCTTTGTTAGTTTTGAGGCCTTTTCTGAGGTGAAAAGGGAGGCAATTACTTTTCAATATCTTTTTTCGACATATGTTGCTTTCTAACTTCAGGAAGAGTATCTTTCCTGCAGCATATATTTCCTATAGTGATACATCTTCAACAGATTAGGTTATATTGATTCTTCACTCCAGTGACTACACTATTTCTTTTACTACTTCGTCCCAAAGTAGAAGAAATCAAACTTCACGAGGTGAAAGCTTTCTTTGATCTTTGTAGGTTCTGTATGGTTAGTTTGACAGTATCATAATAGATGATTTCAGACATGGCATGCTATCTGGCCAAAGGCATTGTTGTAAATTATGAGGTGCAGAAAGTTAATACATCATTTTTTCTTGTCCATAATGCTGTATGGTTTTAGATTCTTTTTATTGCATGTTTCATCTTTTGTTCTCTCAATACCTCCATGAAGGTTCTTAGTAATATTAGTTTTAACTATAAAAGATAAATTGAAATGACTTTAGAGTTTAGATGCCTTTATAGCTTGAAAATGGTTAAAGTGCTAGTTGAAATGATTGCAATCCCAGCAGTTACTTGAAGCATCTTTTATAAACTTTCAATATTTACTATAGCACATGTTTAATCATTGTATTGATCTTCATTATTGTGATAAGACTGTTTTGTTTATGTTGATGTAATGGAAATTAGAGGAAATTTTGGATCTAGCATTTTGTTGTGAATAGTTTTTCGTTTCAATCAAAGAATTAAGCATCGCATTGTTGTGAAGACAATTTTTCTTACGATGCACTAAAAGTTTGATTTATTTCATATTCCTAATCCACCTTGAATATGTTAGAGCTGTGAGAGTTTGCCTTTGATATTTAAACAAGTTTTTGATAGATTTTGCCTTTGCTATCGTTACACTTTTCTTTAGTTTTAGTTAGCTATTGTGAGGCCGAGCCTTAGAGGAGCGGTAAAGTTATGACTTGGTGACCTGTTGGTGTCTTTGCATGTGCAAGGGACCCTCCATCAGGCCTTTACATTGTGTGAAACCTTCAAAGATACCGTGATACGGTAGTTGAGTTAGCTATTGTAATCTCGATAAAATCTAATGACAGTTGAGAATTTTTAGCAAAATTCAAATTGGTCGTATGCCTACAGACAAGCATGCTTTTTAATGAAATGCTGTGTTGTAGCTTCAATTTTTATCTCTGCTAGTTCCAGTATTTTGGTTTATTTTCAAATCTGATATTTAACTGGTACGAAGACCTGGCTTCCTACGTGTTTTGAGGCAAGAAGTTGACTGCAAATACTGGCGAAGTTGAGGAATTTATTTTTCCGGCATCCGGGTAAAAGTATCTCTACTTCTAGCAAGTTGGATAATAATTCCTTTGTTTAAAGGTGAAAACTACACATTTGGAATCATGCAGCCATTAAAATTATTATCCAAACTAGCAGAGACACCTATTGAATAAAATCACAAGGTGAATTAATTAAAGATGTAGTTGTCTGATAGATGATGATCTTGTCAAAGGCTGATTGTGTAACTGATGGACTTGTCTCTCACTAAACTATATATTGCCTATGTTGTAGGGATGTTGTAGGGGTTGTAAATCAATTCATGTATAATTGATTTACACATTCTACATTACATTACTTGAAAAGAACTATTGGAAAAGGAATTCTATTTACAAAGGGGAAGATGATCTTAAAAGCCTACTCAAACGTTGACTGTGCAAGTTCTATCAAATGATCAACTTTTGCATACTATTGGAAAATGAATTCTATTTACAAAGGGGAATGAGATGATCTTAAAAACCTACACAAATGTTGACAGTGCAAGTTCTATAGATGACAGATGATCAACCTTTGGATATTGCACTTTTCTTAAAGAAAATTTAGTGACTGGAAAGAGTAAGAAACAAAATACCATGGTGAGATCAAGTGTAGAGGCAGAGTTTATAGTCATGACCTTAGAGATTTTGGAAATACTATTTAAAGATAATTTTAGAAGACCTAAAGATTAATTGGAAGAAGCTTATGGGATTGTATTGTGATAATAAGTTAGAAATAAATATTACGCATAATCTAAGACAACATGATTGGTAGACAGACACTTATGAAAGAGAAATTGGATGATGGGATAATGTGTACATAATTTATATTTTTCGGAAATTAAATTACATATGTATTGACAAAATGGCTAAGTGATGCTACAACCCAACATGATTATTGAATCAAAATTCAAATCGTAAATATTTTTTGATATTTTTGAATTGTGAATTAAATTTTATTATGAATTATAAGTTACATTATAATAAAATATGACATTTTTAAGTAAAAACAAGTAACATGAAAAAACATTAAAAGTATCATATCAAAATGAAATCAAAATGTCCAATGCATGAAACCAAAAACATAATAGTAAATGACAAATATTATTTTCTATATTTAAATCATACGTCTTAATCTTATACTTTCATTCATTATTTTTGAGATTAATATAATTTAAATCATCTTCTTCCTTTAATAAGTAATTATGTTGAGGATTGTAATATCTGAAACATAAAAATTTTATTTTAGATTGTACAATTCAAAACATATTTTTTATATTTTAAATTGTACAATCCGAAATTTAAAAAAAAAAATTATATTCTAAATTCTATAATTTGGAATGAAAAAATATATTTTAAATTGAACAATAAAAAATATTTTTGGTATTTTAAAAATATAGGAATGGAGGAAAAATCTGAATAAAAAAAAATATATTTCAAACGGAACAATGTAAAAAGGATATTTTTGATATTTAAAAATGTAGGGATGCAGAAAAAGCTGACGGAGGTGCAGGAAGAATGCGTTATTTTTGGAAAAAAAGGCCCATTTGGCTACCAGTTTAGCTTGTAGGTTTCGCTCTGTTCCCTTATAAAAGCAGAGGCGGAACCCCTGGTTTGCTCGATAAGGTGATAAACCCTAGCGCCGCGAGGCCACGGAAACGGTCGTCCGAATCTCTGCGTCGATGAGTGCTTGAACTTTCAAGTATGTTCTCTCAACTAGGGTTCATTCCATTCTAATTTCCTGAATTTGGTCTTCTTCGTTTGTCGCTTTTGATAGGCGTTGCGTTCTTCGTCAGTTTCGAATGCCGAAGGACGTGTCAACGAAAGCGTATATGAATTTCAATGTCGACCTGTTTTTTGAATTTAAGCAGCTACTATGGTTTCCCTCGTAGTCTGTTCCACGGTCGCGTTGTACCATTCCTTTCGTTCAATTACTTTTTTTGTTGCTTCTTCTGGTGAACTCTCCCTTATTGTCCGTGGGGAATGTTCTTGTTTCCGAAGCATACATAAACAAATTCTTCTCGAATAACCAGTTTTAAACAGCGTGGTGTAACTTGTTTAATCTACTACACTATGCTACCTGTCTGCTGGTACATTCAATTCGTTACACAATTTTCGCAATTCTAGTATCTGAATTCTGAACGATTCAAAATTAGTTAATGATAATTATTAGTTGAAATTCATAAACTGAATATGATGAATTTAACTTTTTATAATTACAGTAAGTTAAGTAAAACTGACTTTTGGTTATCGACGTTGGAAATTTGTAGAAATGGAACTGCCAAATATAACAATCCCTAAAGTTGGACAAAAACCTTCTGCGAAATTGAAGTTTCCCACGCCGAAGGAGCTGATATCGCACTATGAGTCTCAGGGTATGGACTCGCAAGAAGCGTCGATGAAGGTCATTGAGGATCTTCAGAAGGCGCTATTTGGAGTCGTATCCTCTGGGAAAGGTAGAAACGATAAGCTATTGGCTGAATCTTCTAAGAAGATCGATTCAATTAGCAATAGACTCACTGTTCTCGACATGAAGCTTGATTCTAAGCCTGGTTATGTTGAGACTTTCGCAATTGGCCTTGCCTCAGGCGCTGCTCTCAAAGGGATTGGTGCACTCGTGCCCCATATTCTTGCCCCTCTAGCTCAGATATTGAACTCTGTTTCCTCTGCTACTAAATCTTCTCCCCAATGATACTTTAGTGTAGTTTCTTATTACTCATGTAATTAGTAGTTTCAGTGAACCAAAAAAACTATGTTTTCAATTTTTGTGTTATTATAATTCTTGCTTCTGTGAAAGTATGCTTACAGAACTTAATAAAGACACGACCTCATCGAGTTTAACATAAAATTACAAGCCTGAACTAGTATGTAGATATCATAAACCTGAACTGAAAACCTAGGTTAAGCAAACATTGACCTAGTACTCTCACTTGAATTCAACACATACATGCAGTCGGTGGACTGAAATTGTGTTGAATGAAGATTTCGTGGTTGATATGTTGAATTAATTAGGCACTTAAACTCCAATAGTTTCAATTGGCATGTTAGCCTTACATTCCCTGTAAAGACTGTTTGAAATATGCATTTGCACACTGTAGTTGATGTGTGCAACATGGGGTGTTTACTCGTTACAGCAGCGATACATGTAGAACTTCTCCATTGTTTTGCCACATTCAGCACAGACTACTCTGTCTGGGTCTCCCCCACTGCTTCCTGGCAGTATCAAGCGGTTGCAGTGGTGAGGGGTTTGTAGTCCTTGTATATAATCAGCCATTGCTGGCAAGATTCCTATATCTTTTGCTGTTTCTTTCCATTGCTCATGTTCATTCAAACACCTTAGAAATGCATCTCCCGTACCCTGCGCCATCCTTCCTGTGCCTTGACTAATTACTGCCCATCCTGCGTCACCACTATCATAGGTTAGGATTCTCATTACTTCACGCATTATGTGGTCATTCTCTACTGTCCTGCCATGCTGTGATTTGGAGTGCCACATGCTCTCTAACCTAACCCAGAAAAACCAAATAATCACAAGGTCAGGGAGCACGGTGCTCAGTTTTTCTCCTTGTATGGCATTGTTGATTTCTTGAACTTTCTTCCCTGGATTGCTTTTCCCCACATAAATCATCTCTAGCGGTAGTTGCAGAGCTGCTGCCAGTGCATATGCAGTGCTTGTGAATTTGCGGATCCAGTCCATATCTTCCCCTCCGTACAAGCATATATATTTGCCTTCTGATATCTAAACAAAGTATGCATAAGATCATTGTAGAGAATTAATTAAGTACAGATGTAATAAATTTAACATTATATTCAATTATATGAGGTGGTGGTTGTGTAAGATTGACAAATGTGATACAATTGATGAATATTATTCATGAACACATAGTCTGCAGTTTTCGCATAGCACATGATATAGCTGAATTTCATTCAATGTCCGAAAACCATCGGACCAAATAGAGGAAGTGGTAACTTCTGAACTATGTTACAGTTGCTTTCATTAGTTTTAGTTACCATTTCTACAGAATGAAAACTGCTACATATTGGGGAGATAGTCAAACTCAGAAATTAGCTTCATACGCATAAGTCAAACGAATCACTCTGGAAGGTCTTTTTTTGATCAGATTATTTGTTCCAACTCTTTATTATCTTCTATTGTTGGACTACGTTAAGATAGAGTATCAGTTTTCACAATCGTATATTTATAAATAGAAGAAATATAAAGAATGCAAGGACTAACCCAATACAAAAGCGATGGATCGATTGTATCTGCCAGAAGTGTAAGTCCCCATGTTTCATTATTCCACAATGCTTCCTCCTTTGAGATAGAGAAAGGATAAGCCAAGCTTCCCCAAATCCACATCATGGGTAATGCATTCAGATTAACAACCTTCCCTAGGGGATCCAACACAACAAGTATAGGCTTCCCTTTGAAAAGCCATACCTCTTTAATGTACCTGATGGTTGCAGGCTCCAGAACAGTAGGGTCATAAAATGAGTACCATGACATCGTTGATTGAAGCATCTCAAACTTTGGCTTCAATTCAGTCCATGGGATTGCCTTGTCGACAACTGGAATCCAAACGAGTTCATATTGACTCTCTAACCTGGTTGAATCCTGACGTGACTCCAGGTACATTTGTTCAAATATCACAAGCTCTTGATCAGAGACATTGTGTAGGTCTGATATGTAGAGTAGAACAATTTTCCTCTTCAACACCTCAATGCTAACCTGAAGACATAAACGTTCAAGGTTGGGACAGAAACACCATGTGTAATTATCATAACATTTTCCGCAGATTGGGTCATTTAGCACAACTTTTGGATTTTGAACAAAGTCGAAAAATGATTAAGAATACATGATAAGTCTAAATAAATGATCAATCTGATGACAAGATATGGTTATGTATAATATATGCACATATAGTAAGAGTGAGAAGAGAAAATGGATTCAGGATTAACCCTTTGTTTGGAAGAACCCTCGAACAATGGCAACGGATCATCGTTACTGAAAAACATAGCTTTGAGAGCCTTCAAATTATCTTGGTGGGGTGTCTCAAAAAGGAGCAGAAGTGTTTCAAATGTTTCTCTCTGTTTGTTGTCATCTGCATCATATAAAACATGTATATATGAAGTTCATATATGAAGTAACCGGGTATTAATTAGATTGGCTTACCTATATGCAGATGACAAAGGGTGAGTTGCTTGCGAAGGTGGCCATTTAGGTTATCAAGCTTATGGGCCAAACTGGAAAGCTCCCAACTCTCTACTATTGTTGTCATATATCTACAATGACCTCAGGAAACTCAGAATTGCATTAACAAAAACAGGACAAGTTCATTTCGAAGTTTGATTGGGAACTGCTTAGGTAAAATTAGAGAAATGTTACTAAGATATAGTTATGATGATTATAATGTGACAAGAACAATGAAGGTATACCCATGAACCAAGCCAGTTATGCCTAAAAGATGCGATGCAGAGGACACAATACTTCGAATGGTCCAATAGACAGCACCGGGGATAAGAGTGGAGGCAGTCAACATCTCTTGTGCCTCAGGGTCAATGTACCGAGAGGGAAGCTCATGGAATTGCACAATGTAATTGGTTACATCCAACATTGCCTTCAAAAGATTATTGATTGTTTCGAACTTTAGTCCCAAATCATCCACTTGTTCAAGTGTTTCATGGATGTGCTTCAACTTTGCAACACACTTAGCAAGACGGTTAGTGGCATAAAGCTGAGCCACCAGCCAAAACTCCCCAAAGTTGGCTGCAAAAGCTGCTAAGGCTATTACCACCTTGGCATCCCATGAATAGCCTGAGAGCATGCGCAGTATTCCCATGGTCGTGCCATGTACATCACCACGCGAACACTTGCAATATATCTACGACACGACATGAAAACATGAATAAGTTAAAAGTACTATGTTTTTTGGAGGCGTTTAAATAGGTGTGGTATTGTGAATAGGGAGACATGGTGTTAAAATTCTAAGTGAAGACTAATTCTTGGGATTGAGAAAACCTCGCAGGAAATTTTGTTGATCGTGTGGTACGAAATATCTAGCACCTCAGCTAGATCAGATTCGTGGTTACTGTCCTTGGTGGCACCCATTTGCACTGGTTTTCCCTGTGTAAATTTTCAAAATAGCCACACTCAGAAAAAAGTTAATGAAGAACCAAAATGCAGAGAGAAGAAATTGTTATATGGTTATCATTATCTGGGTTGATGTGAGTTTTGTCACTCTCAGATAAATTGAAAATTTTAACTATATATGAAATCAAAATTGTCTGAGATTATAGAGTTATATACCTGAACAATGTCAGGGATGAGAGAGGCAACGCGGTGAAATATGTCTTCAACAACATTTAGAAGAGGTCTAACTATATATGAAATGTGTCGATCATCGGGAGCGTGGGTGGCTTGAACATTTTTGGTCATCGTAGTGTCATCTGATGCTGAAAAGATATGGCGGCTAGCCCTGGATTGCATCTTCCGAGGCAACATTGCCACTTTCTTTAACGAAAATTAAGGATGCAGAAAGGAGGAATAATAGTAATGAATTTGAGTGTAGTTACTGCTAGTTAGTGACAGTGGCCTCTTATATAGCTGTTTGACGCCAAATTCTTGTGAATATCTACCTTACTTGTATTTGGGTTCAAAGCACATGGAAAGGAAATTGGAATATCGGATAAAGGATTTGTCGAATTTATACCTTTCATCTGTAATGGCTTTCTATTGTGTTGTTGTATCTTCTGTCAAATAGTAATAAAATTATCACACGTGAATAAGGGGAAAAAAATCACACGGATGCAATTTTGACCTGACACGTCGTAAAAATTGTACAATAAGTTCACCAAAAGGAATCACAAGCTGTGAGTTACTGCAAGAAAGGTATAATTTTATTTCTGCAGACTCTGTGATACAAAAGAACCGTTACGAAAAGGTTGCAAATAATTACAAGTATAGCTGTCACTTTATATGATGACATTGACCTTTAGAAACTTGTAGAATATTAAGTTAACTGGAACTAAAGCGCTGTTCAATATCTTAATTTATGGGAGCATGTAAAGGATTAGGGAAAACAAACTTTGTGCAATTATATAAGATAAAGTTTTAGGTTGGGTCCACAAAATATGTTTAATGAATGTTTGTAATATTAGAATATATAATACGGTTATGACGTGATGATTTTTAACAATTGAAATGCTGGATAAATATGTTAATATACTGTTGGTTCAACTCCAATTAAATTCATATTTTTTTAGAAAAAGTTTTGTATTCAAGGTGAATGAAAAAGATAAAAGTGGGATAAGAAAGTTTATCAAAAAAGTTAATGAGAATATTTGATAAACATTTTATACTAATATTATGATTACCTAAAAATCTTCTTAAAAAATACATGAAGTTAACAAGATTATTAAAAAAAATGATGGGGAGAGAACTTTTTCACCGGAAACAAACCAAATAATTCAACCACTAGATTTGAAGTTTGTGCATATGACGAGTACTTAGACTGAATACATAATTAGATACTTCTAAAATGATCTCCAAGTTTGGTCGTAAAATTGTAATGCATGACCATTATAGTTCTGGGAATTAACTAGTTAAAGTAATAAATATTGAATTTGAATTCCATTAAGCGTGTTAATATTTTCATTATTGCATCCTTAGTGATGAACTTTATTATAAGTTTTTTGAAAGTACCTTTTTGTAGAATCCATATTGACACATTAATACGAAGAGTTATATTTATTTTTTATCATGGTAACTCTTTAAGAACTTTATAATGGTCTTATATGGTACTCACATATTTATTATTTTAAATTCATACACTTATAATTAAAACTAATTTTAATTTCTAGCAAACAATAAATTAAAAATCAAATAATTTAATTAGTCCCCCCTACTTGCAGGTTGAGACATTAACTCATAAAATAGACTAAAAAAAAAAACTCATTAGAAAGATTGACATATAATACTTTCGATTTTGGTGCATGGCAACATTCAGGCCTTTAAATAAAGGTTCTAATTAACAAATTTGTACGTTTGTCATTGAAACATAATATACAAGTAATCCAACATTTACATGGATATGCTTATTCACAACATTATTTTTGTGCAAAATAAAATATAAGCAAAGGATACATTTGATCACGTAAATATCATACACAATTTACAAAAAGCAACTAAATTACGCTTGATGGTTTCCACAAAAGGTTTGGTAAATTCATAAAGGATATTGTTGAGATTGACCTCCTTCCGCTGTCAATCAGTTTGAACCATTGACTTGCAGGGTCACACTTATTATCTTTACTCAAGCATTTACAAGTATTAGTCACAATGTTGTTATCACCATCTACATCTAAACATACATTGGAACCATCACTTAGTTTAGATGAAAGGTGCATGTTGGAATCTGATATCACTTCCCATTTAGAGCTAGAATCTGAGCATGCCGTGCTAAGTGTTGCAGGGTTCCTTTCTCTCTCTGCATGTATGCATAAGTTTGTATCATTTACCAATAAAGTCTTCTGAGACGTGTATTTCCAACCATCAGAAAAAGAACAAGCACCCAGTTGTAGAGTATTTAGTTCTGATATTCTTGTGACGCAAAGACCTGTCACGGGATGGAAAATCAATTTGTATGAATTTCCTTCTATGATACCTGGTCCTGCACAAGAACAACCAAGAAACCATCAAGTATTAAATTAGTAATTATATTTGTGTTGCGAAAAATTTAAGAGAAAAATTCTCGAGAGATCGATTCATAAAATAAATTGAGACCATTTCATAAAAAATCTTAAAACATTATATTTGTAAATGTTATTTTACATGTTATTCGATTTTCTTATTTATGTTGTGAAACTAAAGTCACGTTTAGATACGTAACAATTTGTAACCAACTAATAGAAAATATGAATCGAAAGGACAACTCATAGGTTACTTATACCTCTAAATGGATGTTGGAGGGCACTGATTCTGTTTAAGAAACTGATACTCCTAACTTGATTCCAATCCCAAGTGAGAATCCCATAAAATTCTTCCATTCCTACAACACCTTCTCTGAAGTAGTAACTGCCAACAAGTGTCCAATAGGCCCAATCCAAATCAAGCTCAGCAAACAATGCCAAGAAACAATTGAAGTATCGATTGTCATTCACATTGGTGCCTCTCAAATCTCCACCAAACTCACTCACAAACAATGGCCATCCTTGGTCTAATAAGTATGCAGATGTTCTCTTTATAGCATTTGTCACTCTTCCACATACTTCGTTTGGGTTTCCATCAACCCAAGCTTGGCCATCAGTGAATCCATATCTGTGCACCTCAAATACTAGTTTTCCTTTGAACGTAAGACTCACTGGTCGATCTCGAAGAAATGATAAATCTGTATCGAAATTTAAACCAGATAGAATCACAAGAACATCTGAATTTGCTGCATGAACTGCTTCTGCTCCTCTTACCATATACCTTTAATTCAAAAGCATCAAGTTAAAAAATATTGTTGTAATTTCTCTTGCAAAGCATTCATAAGTATTTTGTTCTTCAGAGTTTCTAATAAACACAATCACTTATTCTTCACCAAACCCAATGGTTACACACTCTTTAAAAAATCGTTAGTTGAATACATTTTCAACCTAGTCCAAATTTAAAATGAATTAGTATTGAACGTGATTGAATAAAAGAGCAAGCACAATTATAGTTGTTATCACTTACTTGTACCAATCATTAGCATTCTGTTTAGATCCTCGTAGTTCATTCCTCAAGCTCATACCTACCACTGCACTAACTCCCTTGAAAAGGGTGGCCATCTTGGTGAGGCCCGATATCCACTGATCTGGGTTGAAGAATCTGTCATTGAAGAAGCCATTGCCGTCTGTGTTACCGCAACACCATCCTGGCTGGGTCAGGTGGTTGTCCAAAATCACCATCACATCATTGTCTCCAAGACTCTTCACCACTGCCTGCATAACTCATGGTTAACCATATTCCCGACTATTATGGGTTAATACATCATTATCTTTTTCAAACGGTTGAAAATGTCTTTATTGTTACAAGAAATACCATAGAGTAATAATAAAACATTTATAATATCCACACAAAAAAATGACATCACTTTGAATTTATAGGTGAGTTAGTCACAAAGATAAATTTAAGATAAATCTCGACATCTGATACTACTTTTAAAAAAAAAACAATTCTGATACCACTTATTGAAAAAAATAAAAAAAAAAAAACACCCAATATATTAATTATTATATAAACATTAATTTGTTTAAAAAA
>Ga0123340_1001077_pt1 | contig 21649 bp, 8 predicted proteins | sample SirMexnodulemix_FD_89961 | JGI IMG/M metagenome (GOLD analysis project Ga0123340, IMG submission 89961) | Root nodule microbial communities of legume samples collected from Mexico - Siratro Mexico nodule mix | ecosystem: Host-associated > Plants > Roots > Nodule | place: Mexico: Nepantla...
CTTTTTTTTTTTTTATAATATCTCTCATATACTTTTTTTTTTTTTTTTTTTGTGTTATATATATATATATATATGTGTGTGTGTGTGTATATATATATATATATATATATATATATATATATATATCTAAAAAAGTAAAATCTACTATTCATGTTACAATTTTACGATTTACGATTTTGTGAGCTTGTCACGATCCTATCCCGATTTTAACTACCTTTGTTTTAGGATTACATCCTATCCAACACCGTCTAGGTTAGCACACTTTCCCGATGATTATGATAAGTAATGAACATGTTGTAGTTTGCCTGTTTCTTTGATGAATCATGTCTTAAGTCACTCCAACCACCCAATGCATGTTAGAGTTAGATCCAATCCAACATAATCTAGGTCAACACGCCTTTCTAATGACCATGAAAGGTCATAAAAATGTGGCAATGTGCATGTTTATCTGATGACACATGTCTTGAGCCACCCCAATCACCTAATGCATGTAAGGTTACATCCTAGCCTACCTCACTGCTTCACTATAAAAGAGTGTAATTGGATGAGTGGAAGAATGTGTAATTTCAAATTTGTAGTACTAAAAATGGTTTTTTAAGATTGTAATTGGATGAGTGGAAGAATGTGTAATTTCAAATTTGTAGTACTAAAAATGGTTTTTGAAAAATGAATAAATACAATTCATTTTGTGCCTTACTTAATTATGACGGTTGATTGTCTGCATTATGTAAGTTTCTGAATGGTGTTACACTTAGTCACATAAAGAGGATTATTGAGACTGAACTATTTTGCTCTTAAGATTGAGAAGTTACAAATGTTTTTATCATATATCACTCTTATGGAAAAACTTACCAATATGTTTTTCTTGTAAGTCAGAAAGATGTCATGAAAGAAAATTCACAAAGTTGGGTTTCTTTTAATCTTTATTGTTAGAATTGTTTGTTTATATCTTGTAGTCTTCTTTGCAATAATATATAAAAAAATTTGTCTCTTTATTGAAGAAAATTTCTACAAGTTGACCTTGTCATGTTATTTTTCAATTTCTCCAAAATTAAATATTATGTTGGAGATCTCACATCGACTAGAGATAAGACCTTTCAATAATTTATAAATGGGTGCAAACCTCACTTTATAAGTCGGTTTTGTAAGGTTGAGTTAGGCTTAAATTCTATTTCTTGATATGGTATCAGAGCCTATCCTAGCACGATTGTTGGGGCCACCGGCTATCAAGGCGCTATCGGATCACTCTTAAACAATATAGTCCCATGCACGAGTTGAGCAATCTTGGCATGAGAGAGTGTGTTGGAGATCTCACATATTCTAGAGATGAAGCCTTTCAATAGTTTATAAATAGGTGCAAACCTCACTTTATAAGCCGGTTTTGTAAGGTTGAGTTAGGCTTAAATTCCATTTCTTGAGATATTACAATTTTTAAATTCAGATAGAATTGATATTTTTCCACATTTTTATATTTAGAAAACACTATTACACATGACATAAAATATTCACTTTATTCACTTAATCAAAATTAATTCATTTATTTTTCAACTCTAAATTTTAATCAATTATATTTTCTAATTTAACTTTTCCTAAATAACATTTTCTATTCATAAACAAATACCTACTCATATTATTATTTTACCATTTAAAATAAACCTACACAATTACTTGTTTCCTATATTTCTCTAAATTAATATATTACATACACTTATTTTTTTAAATTAATATAATTTTTTATCAATTCGATCATATCACATAATCCATTACTTTCTTCTAATTCTTTACAAATTTTACTTATTTATATTTCTTTAAAATATATCTATTTCCAAAAATTTATTTATCTCACTTTTTACTTCTTTAAATAATTAAATACCACACACTTACTAAATATAATTAACTTTTTATTTTCACTTAATTATTTCATATATTTTCCCCAAAATTTTTTGATTTTATTATTTAATTTGATAAATTAAAACACAATAAAAATAACACACCAACTCAGAATTTGTTTTGTCAGTAATAGAAATCCAATTGATTTTCCGGTAGCACCTGCACAACTCTAAGGCCAGAGTTCAGCTCTCTAGAACAAAAATTTGACGTGAAACTAAAACCATACTATCAGTGTAAAAATAATATACAGTGTACCGTATGGGAAAAAAAAAAAGAGGAACAATGCGATGTCAGAAAAAAATTGCGTGGTTGGTTAGTAAAGGAGCACCACGAGAGAACAAGTGGACATAATTAACCTGTAACTAACCAAGCTCAAGCACAGCCTACAACTGTCCATTCACACACCCTCCTACCTTTAAAACCACACTCACATTTCCCACAACCAACACAACACTTTCTTCTCCTTCTTCGCTCACTCTCTCACATTCTTCCTTCATTTCCAACACTCATGGATCCTGTGAGCGTCTGGGGGAACGCGCCTTTGGTCACGGTGGATCCCGAGATCCATGACCTCATCGAAAAGGAGAAGCGCCGCCAGTGCCGCGGCATCGAGCTCATCGCGTCGGAAAATTTCACCTCCTTCGCGGTCATCGAGGCCCTGGGCAGCGCCCTCACCAACAAATACTCCGAAGGCATGCCGGGAAACCGCTACTACGGTGGCAACGAGTTCATCGACGAGATCGAAAACCTCTGTCGCTCACGCGCCCTAACCGCATTCCACCTCGACGCCCAATCCTGGGGCGTCAATGTGCAGCCCTACTCCGGCTCCCCGGCCAACTTCGCCGCCTACACGGCGGTGCTCAACCCTCACGACCGCATCATGGGGCTGGATCTGCCCTCCGGTGGCCACCTCACCCACGGCTATTACACCTCCGGCGGGAAAAAGATCTCCGCCACCTCAATTTACTTCGAGAGTCTCCCTTACAAGGCGAACTCCACCACGGGGTACATCGACTACGACAGATTGGAGGAGAAGGCGTTGGACTTTAGGCCAAGGATGATAATCTGCGGTGGAAGCGCTTACCCTCGTGACTGGGACTACAAACGCTTCAGGGAAATTGCCGACAAGTGCGGCGCACTGCTCCTCTGCGACATGGCGCACATTAGCGGCCTTGTGGCTGCTCAGGAAGTGAACAACCCCTTCGAGTATTGCGACATTGTCACCACCACGACGCATAAGAGCTTGCGTGGTCCCAGGGCGGGCATGATCTTCTACCGGAAGGGTCCGAAGCCGCCCAAGAAGGGGCAGCCGGAGAACGCCGTTTATGAATTCGAGGACAAGATCAACTTCGCCGTTTTCCCTTCTCTTCAGGGTGGCCCTCACAACCACCAGATTGGGGCCCTCGCCGTGGCGCTGAAACAGGCCGCCACGCCTGCCTTCAAGGCCTACGCCAAGCAGGTGAAGGCCAACGCCGCCGCGCTCGGGAAGTTCTTGATGGGGAAAGGGTACAGTCTCGTCACCGGTGGAACGGAGAACCATCTTGTCTTGTGGGATCTCAGACCTCTTGGATTGACTGGTACACGATCGATCGATTGATCTATCTCCTCCACCTTCTGATTTCGATTTGTTGCCAATGTATTAACAGTGTATTTTATTGCTTCGCAGGGAACAAGGTGGAGAAACTCTGTGATCTATGCAACATTACCGTCAACAAGAACGCTGTTTTTGGTGACAGCAGTGCCTTGGCCCCCGGGGGTGTACGAATTGGTAACTCGCTTCTATTCAATGTGTTAAAGTACAAATCTTTCTTTACCAACTGTGTTCAAAACAAGATCTTGGATTGTGTCTATCTATACTCTTGATTTTTAATCACAAAACTCATATGAAGTTTCTTAAGTAATTTTAGTGACGTGTTTGGATTGGCAGTGAGAGATCCAAAACCATGGTGATGCAGTGTAAAAATTGGAAGCAACTCTGTGTGTTGGTTTGCCTTCAATGAGGGAAATCTTAATTGATTTTGGCAAAAGTTAACCCAGACCAAACATGCTCTGGTGTTGTTTTCAATTAGGATTATAATATGTGCAGTAAATAAGTCTATTTAAGATTAGCATAGCAGCATATTTATTGAAGTGAAATCTAGAAACAATGCCGAAAATGCCCAGATCTAAGATTTGTGATCATTTAATGCATTCATAACACGGTATTGTAGTTGTGTATTCGTATTGGAAGAAATTTTGTTGAGGATGTGTTCCATTTAATGCTTTGACAGTGGTGTAATAGTTCCGGGTAAGCTTGCAGGCTGGTCTTTTTAAAGCATTTTTAGTTGTTGTTTGTGCAATATTACTGGCAAATCATTGACCTAGTGTGTTACTTTTGATTTCTTTTTTTCTAAATATTGTTCTACATAAAAGTGAAGTATTTTGATGAGTTTACCAAAATGCTTTGTTTTTGCTCCTGTTTCTGCATTTTTTCTGAGATGTTTGTTAAATGTGCGGGTTTGTTTAGCACGAGTATCTGATTGGAGTTTGTGTGAGCAGGTGCACCTGCCATGACTTCTAGAGGTTTGGTTGAAAAGGACTTTGAGCAGATTGGTGAGTTCCTTCACCGTGCCGTGACTCTCACACTGGAGATCCAGAAGGAGCATGGTAAACTTCTAAAGGATTTCAACAAGGGCCTCGTCAACAACAAGGCTATTGAAGATCTCAAAGCTGATGTTGAGAAGTTCTCTGCCTCGTTTGACATGCCCGGCTTCCTGGTATCTGAAATGAAGTACAAGGATTAGTTTCAATCAAACAACTCTCCACTTAATTGTGTTATTCAAAGTTCAGCACAAAGTGCATAAGTAGAGAAAAGGAAAATAAGTTTCATCCTTTTTTCGGAGTGATGGGATTATAGGGATGCTGTTTCAATTCAAAAGTTTGAAGTGTTTTTGGCTTTGTATTCATGTTTAATTTTTTAGCCTTTAGTATCATATTTTTTTGTTATAAAAAAATCCAAATAATAATACATGTGCTTTCTTACGTTTTCTCTACCATGTTTCACGATCTACAAATTTTTTAATCGAGTTAAGAAAAAGTATATTATTGCTCTTCGAGGTTTGTTTCCATTGTAGGTTCAAACTAAGGCCAATTAGTATTTGTTGGACAAATTTATCCTGTTCTATCCTCTTTCTTATGCTTCCATTGCTCCATTGTTCATACCTTTTTGTTTTTAATTACATCTCCAAACTCCGATGAATTCTAGTTAAACAATAAAAGGTAAATTATTGCTTTCCAAGTTTTTTTTTAACTGTAGATTAACGTGGATTTGACTTTTGTAACTTTAAAAACCGTAAATAAAAATTAAATAAAAAAATTAAAATAGTAATATACTTATATTATTGAAGAAAATTAAATATCTAATAAATAATAAAAAATGTCTATATTTATTAAATACTTAAGTTAATTACAAAGTAATGTGGGATCATATTTTTGTTGCTTTGTTAAGTTGGATTTTCATTTAGATTAGACATTTTTTGGAATAGAGTTCGTTAAGTGATATTATAGCTTCGCTTAGGGCTTTGATAGCTTCGGTTTCTCTTCAACAGATTCAATTAAGTGTCTCATGAAAGGATAACTTTGTGTTTGCTACTGGTTCATTAACTATTTTTTAAATTTGCAATATTTGGGCAAAGTTTAAATATTTTTTTTTGTTTATGATGAATTTAAGATTCTATGTGCAATTGAGTTCAATTTTTCTAAAATTATTACATTTGCATTCATTTATAATATACGGAAATGTGGAAGAACTTGTTAAAAAGTGAGAAGAAAAGACATGAAGAATAAATAAAAAAAATAATAACAAATGAACATGTAAATGAAGAAATAAAAGAGAGAGAGGAAGTTTTTAAACTTTTGGAAGAAGTCTTAAAGTTTTTGGAGGAAAATATTAGAGAATTATATATGTGTAGTTCTTAGAAAATAGGAGGAATTTGAGAGAAACAAGTATTTGATGGTAATAACTTGAAAATCTTAATATTAAATGTAGAAAGTTAGAAGTGTCTTTTAAAAGTCTTTAACTAACATGCAACTCACATGAGCACATGCCAGTACATGGGTTAGTGTGAGTCATCATTTGACTCTTTAAGCTTTCAAGTTAGTATGAGTCATCATTTGACTCTTCAAGCTTTTAAGACACGTTGAACCTTGAAACTCTTAGGAGGTGCCACATGTGCTTGTCATCCTAATCATCATTTTATAATCATTACATTTCTTAAATCTAGAAAATTATAATATGCATTCCCTAATTTTAAGAGATTAGTTTTGTTAAAACATAATTAACTTTTAATTACCAAAGTTATCTCTAGTTTTCTGTCTCTTCTTCTTCTTCAACTGAAGAAAATTCCATCTATATATGGAAGGTTTCTCTCTTTGTAATATAAAGAACTCTTTGTGAGAATTTGTGAGAGTTCTATTATCTTATTTTGGTTCTTATCTTGAGAAGTTTTCTCAAATGATAAATCCTCTTGCACTCATCGTTCGAATTCTTGATTCAAGGTAACATGTTCTTCTCATTTCTCTTCTTTAATCATTTTACCTGTTCTTGTTTCCTTATACATTTTCTTGAAATATTGAATGTTAATTATCTTCTACCTCCTTGTATGTTTCCATTTGCACCCATTACATTCTTCTCCTATGGAGGTTTTGTTTTTCATTCCTTTTGAATTGGTCAAAATTCTACAAAGCTCCTAACAACCATATCAATTTATATGCCATAATCAAGATGGAAAAATAAATAATTTAGACACTTATCAAACTCCCCCGAACTTAGATATTTTTTTGCCCTCAAATAAAGAACAAAAACAAATTTATGCAGGATTTAAAACATGAACTGGTTGGATCAATAACTTGTTATAAACTTAGTTTAATTATGCACAGGGTGATGTTTAATGAAAGATCAATAGCTTCCTCTCTTTTCAACAACAAAACGGAGGTTCTTTTCATCACAATATCAAAATTGACTCAATATTCTCTTTTAGATTTCCTTATCAGTAGTGTAGAATCCCTCCCTAGCTAGGTGTTTTCCCTCAAGTGACTAAGCTAACTCTCAATTTTGGTTGCATATCTTATTTCCAATTAGCTATGTATACACATTTGGCATGAATCTCTTTGGCTTGTAATAGGGCTAGGCCATCCAGAAAAATTTGTTTTTTTCTAGAATTCAAAATCTCATCCAAGCAAGAAGAAAATCAATGTATATTTCTAGATTTCTTTCTCTTTTTCCCAACTTTTTTTTGAAGTATTCAACATTTGACCTTGATTTTGGCCCAAATTTGTCAACTTTTTCACTCAAATTTTTTTACATAATTTTCTTCCTTTAAAATAATTGACATTATTTTTTTTTTCACAATTCTTTTCAAATGTGCCTTCCACTTTTAGCTTTGCGTGTTGAACATAAACATACCATTTTCTCCTTTTTTAATGAGCAAAGGTGGTTCAAATTTTGATTTTAGCTTCCGGGTAAGTGTTTATGCAATTCCCCATCTAAGGTTCAACACGAAAATCTACTGAAATAAGGTTTTCCTTTTGGCTCTGAGTTCAACATTTTCATAGAAAATGGCCTTGTTGATAACACTGAAAAATTTGACACAATCTATTGAAATGTAAAGCTAAGTTCACTCACCTCATAGTGTTTTCAGTTTTCTCTTTCTACTCATGCTCAATTCAAGTTGTGTGAATCAATCACCTAGGTTCTCAAATCTTTAAATTGAGATTGCTATTCCTCTAATCATGTGTTTTTCTCAAAAATTTAGTTTTCGAAAACTATTTCAATTTAAAGTTCATACGATCAATATGTTTTAGTAATCAACAAAAAATTTAATTATTAAGAATTGCATAAGAAGGTTTGAAACTAAATTCAGCAAAAAAATTGAGAGATATACCAACAATAAGGGGAAGAAGGGTATCATTTTTTAGAAGGTGATTAGGTTTAACTTTATCTATAAAAGGAAAGATTTCCTATTCAGCGGAAATCCAAACTCAATCTTCGAAAAGATAATCCCTTCCAAATTCTTAAAAGAATAAATAATAATGCACACAAGTTAGATTTGTCCAATGATTATAAAGAAAAACCCACTTTTAATGTTTGTGAATCTCACACCTTTTGTATAAGAAATAGATAAAACAGAACTATATATTTGAGAATAATTATTTTCAAGAGGGAGAGGATCACCTTAGACTAAGGGACAAATCACTAGATGCATGATTAGAAAAATACATGAAGAACGAGTCTCTACTAATAATAGTAGATCCAAGACACTTCTTACATAGGTCATATTTTAGTAGGTTATAACATGTATAGAATATAAATAAATTGGACTTCTATTCGGATCAATTAGACAAGGGTGTGTTAAGTGAGTCTAAAAATGCATGTAGCCTAAATGTATTCAAACCCTAATTGGTAGAGTTCTCAATCCATGTGCTACATCCAATTAGACATTTGAAACACATTTAGTAGAAGTTAAATGTGTGTTAGATCTACTTGCACATGGGTGAGAAGTGTCACCTCCCTTATCAAATGGGGAAAATAGATGGCACCCAAAATTTGAATTTGAATACAAATTCGGTGCATGCTCTCCCTTGGTCACTCTCAGTATAAATTCACATGTAATCCGCACTAATTACCACTTTTGAATACTAAGAGAATTGATGCTAAAATTGCACTTCTCTTCTTTTTTTAAGAGACACTTATAGAGAACTCTCTCCTCTGAGCTCTTCCACAAGAAACTTTTCTTCTGAGTTAAGGCCTATCTAGTTTCTCCTTGAAGCAAATTCCGCCACTCCCTTCACAAATTCTTCATTCTTCTGCAATTCAAGTCGGTGCATTCCACTCCAACAAGGCAATTCTTTATTAGAAAGCTCGCATTGAAACAGATTGTACTCAGAGGAATCTGACTCCAGGTTAGCCCACCAATGATCACATTTAAACAAATACTGTAAATTAATCAATCAATCGCAAATCATATATTCAATATGTTACGTATTAAATATTTCGTATCATAGTTCTTCACTGTCTCTACAAAGTCAAAACTTCTTACGTACGAAATTCTAGACACAAATTGAACTAAACCAATATGCCACATCATAGACTACCTCTTGAAGATTTAACATGTCATGAAAGAAACTTGAAATATGACAAAGAGTAAGAAACTCCCCAGATTTTATAACTAGGAGGATGAACGAGTTAGGTTTTATTTCTCCTTGGAATCCAAGTAAAAGTACAGGTAGTAAAAAATATGCTCAAAGAAAGCCACTTTGCAGGTTTCTTTATCAATTGATGTAAGAGATAACTCTTAAAGAAGCACAAATTTAGAAGATATATAATACAATTTAGAAAACTCTACCAATCAATTAGAAGTGAAAATTAAGCTCAATTGCATCAACTACTTCAATTTCTACTCGTGAGGGCCTTCACAACTATTGGACTCCTGACATAATGCTTGCCATCTGACCATATCAGTTTTCCAAACACGTAGTTATTCGTAGCTTTTCCTTTCATGATCTTAAAGGTTACTTTAAAGCGTTTTTCTTCACCAACTTTTGTGAACTTCAAGATGCATGGCTTCACAGAAACAGTGATTCCATTGGGGTTTTGAACGTGAGCAATGTACGTCCCTGGAGAACCAACATTTTTCAATGTCCTCGTAACTGTCACTGACCCAGAGAGATTTGGGACTGTGATGGAGGGATAGTTCAGGTTGAGGAGACTAAATTTCTTGCGGCAAACATATGATGGACCTTCTGTGAACACCGAGATTTTTGTCCCGTTGTAACCCAAAGCACATAAGAAGTTTAGGTAATCACCAATTGTTGTGTCATAAACTAATCCGGGATCCATTGCTGTGTTTGGTTGAACATGTCCTGCCCCGTAACTGAATGGTGTTGCCTTGCCATCAGTAGCATTCAGCAGGGGCTCCACTTCATTATCGAGAGTTGTGGCTGAAAGTAGCAGAGGACAAATTATCACCTTGTAGATAGCTACATTTACCTCCAATTTGCTTTCGATATATATGTATAAATATTTTGAGATGCCAAGCTTTATATTTCCGACATATTTTAAGACAACACATAGATGCAGTTCTATAAACTTTTTTTACTGTTTGCTCTTGATAACCTTTGTTTTACAAATCAGGATTGGAGATTATTTTGATAATCCATGTAATAAAGGTATCTATTAAAGGTCAACACTCAAAGCAATTGAGATGAAACCACAATTCTGATCAACGAACAATACCTACGTAAGTGTGTGTAAGTTTTGTAAAGACATTTGTTGTAAATTGGTTTGAGGAAAAAGGATTAGAAGTCTGAGAAACCTCGAAGAACATGTCATGTCACTCACTCACCTGTGGTCATGATTGCTGACTTAATAGCAGCAGGACTCCACGAAGGATACAAGGCTCTCAACAGTGCCACAATGCCTGAAATATGAGGGCACGACATTGATGTGCCTGAGACTGAATTATACGGAATCCGGCGCTTATCAAACACTTGATTGGTTGGTCCTTGGGCTTCAGTATAGGCTGCTATAACTGACACTCCCGGTGCAGTGACATCAGGCTGAATATTGGGACAAAGTATAGTTGTTAGATACTTTAATATCAAAGCCATGACAACAAATTTCAAGGAAAATTACACTTCGTAGGTAATGTCACCTTTAGGATCTCTGGCACCAAAGTATTTGGTCCTTTTGATGAAAAAGCAGCCATAAACGGGGCTGGCTTAGTATCCAATTGAGTCTTTGGATGTGTAATATACGCCACTGGGAACCTAGCAATAGATAGACATCAAGTAGTCAAGTCAATGTTGAAAAGCTGAGTTTCATGATTATCCTTACATTGCTCAAAAAATTAACAATCACAAATAACTAGTATTGTTTCCTTTGCTTATTTCAGCACACATTGAAAGTTCAATTGCAATTCATATATTCTGATTGAAAACATAGTATGCCCAAATAATATAGTGAAATTCCAAAATAAGTGGGAGATTAGAATGGTATCTTACTTGGTGGAGTTGATGTAACTAAAGACAGAAGTACCATCAGTGAAATTGATATGAGAAGCAGGGAGGACATGAGGATCAGCTATAATTTCATTGCCACTGACCCTGTCATTAGCTAGGACCATTCCCACAGCACCAGCTAGTAAAGCTTGCTCTCCTTTGTCCACTCTCGCATTTATCCCTCTGAGACATACCACGATTTTTCCCTTCACCTTGTTGGGATCCAAGGTCCCATTCTGGCACAGCACCCTGCATGCATGCACATAAATTTTATTCATGTCAAGTGTTAAGTGCTGAACTTCAACCAATGATGGTAAAATAATGAGTTTCAGACATTTTAAACTTACGCATCTTCTGTTCTTGCACTGGCCAATTTAGCATCTGTAGCTTTAATAAGTGGGTAGAACTTGTGTGCCAATCTTGCAGCTGATAAGCTTTCGCCCTTCAAATCAAGCAAACAATGTTATTGACAAATATCTATGTAAACTGCAAACCCACAAGGGGCCACATCTGCATTTGGAATATAACACACACATCTGGGTCGCTACATTTGTCCAAAGCTTTTCACAAATTCGAAAGTCGCTACATTTGCAACTACAGGAACGATTTAAAATAATGGTTTTCATGGTGAATTTGAATACTTTTCTGTTATTAAATAATGTAGCATGTTTACGTTGAAAACCAAAGAAAAATTATCAAATTCAATTATGAATCTTTCAGCAAATTAAAAAATGATAAACCGTGATTTGTTGTAAAACCTTACTTTAAATTTAATGATAAGTATATCATCATATCTGATCTTGATTGTATATCAAAAGATCATTATGCCACCCTTTAATTTAAGAAGAATTGATTAAATATTTTTTAGAGTTTCACACCTACTTTGTTTTAATGAAAGCTAAAAATAGAGAAAAAAAGTTGCAAGAGAAAAAGTAGTATATATTTTTTATTACGGAAAAAATAAAATTGAAAATAAAACGTAGATCCACCTCAAATTTAAAATTGAACAGAAAAAAGAAAGAATAAGCTATAGAAAAAAGCAAGGTCAACTTACAAATTATAACTTTAATCTTGTTATGTCTATTTTACTTCATCAAAACTACAAATCCCGAAGCACAAATATAATGAAAATAAAATTTATCCTTTCCCATTCTTCTGCTTCTTTTAATTTAAAACACTCTAAAAATCTAGTTTTTCTAATTCATTTCTTTCTTTTAGTTATCTTTTTCGTACTTTTCGTTTTTATAAAAATCTTATGGGTGAAAATGACATTGATCCATAAAATAATAAAAAAGAAAGAAAAATGGGAAAGGAAGATGCAACATGTATTAAGAAAAACAAAAGAAAAATACTAATTTGACACTACTATTCATATTATACTACTACTATTCATATTATACTTCTATTTGACACTGCACTTTGTTAATAAAATATTATATATAAATAAAATAATAATATATATTAACATTAAATGATGTCAAAGATTAATAATGGTGTCAAAATATCACCACCCTTCTTAAAACAAATTCTAAAAACAAATTCCAGAAAGACTAAATATTGTCCTTCTAAATAAGGTAGGATTAAACAAAATTTAATAAACTCTTAATAAATCATGTCGCACAATTAGATCCACATGACACATGCTGAGTATACCACTATTCCTCATAACATCAACATCACCAACACCATATAAATCAAAAAAATTAAAAATAACATTATATAAAATCAAACTACTACAAAATAAGAAAGTTCAATAAAAAAAAAACAAGTAATATATTCAATTTAAAGGATTAAAAATATACTTACCACTTAAATAAACTTTAAAAAATCATCTCACCCAATCAATTAATATGACAAATATTCAATAAACGAGGTTGTATGTTACACTACTAATACAACTAATTTCGTTTAATCTAAGAACTAAAAATAATTTTATAAAAGTCAAAGCACTATTGAAATTGAAACTTTTTCTTTGGATGTGTCACCAACTTTAAAAATTGAAATGAGTATCTAGTTCGGATGTTCCTCAATGTTCCTGAGGATGCTAATATTACTTTTAACGAAAAATAATTCATACTAAGTGTCGACGTCTTTTTTTATAATAATTTTAAAATAAAGAAACAAAAAATCAAATTTATTTATACAAAATTAAAACTAATTAATATAAAAAATAATCTTTCAAATTTTATTGTTAGTGTGTATAAGATCATTTTAACATTAAAGAGAGTTAATTTTTTCTTACTATCCAAATAGACCTTTAGCCATGGTTAAAAACAGCTATGGGAAAAAGAGAAAGCACCTTGAAGGTGAAGTTGTCACCAAGAACAACATAAGCTGGGAATTCTCGATCCATGGTGCTGGCAGCAACCGTAACATGCCAGGGTGCAAGATTCTCCGCAGTGGCATCCTCCGGCCCACTATTCCCGGCGGAGCAAACCACCACAATTCCACGCTTCGCCGCATGGAACGATCCAATTGCCACGCTGTCATTCAGCAGACTCGACGCGGAACCACCGAGCGACACAGACAGCACGTCCACGCCGTCGTGGATGGCTGCGTCAAACGCCGCCAAGATGTCGGCGTCGAAGCACTCGTCGCCGCCGACGGGGGGCCAGCAGACCTTGTACGCCGCCATGCGGGCCTTGGGCGCGCCGCCCTTGGCGGTTCCGAAGCCCTGGCCGAAGACGCTAACTCCAGAGACGGCGTTTCCGGCGGCTGTGGAGAGGGTGTGGGAGCCATGACCCTCCTTGTCACGTGGGGATTGAAAGGAGGAGTTGAGTGGGCCCGCCGCCGAGGCGTAACCCTTGTTGAAGTACCTTGCACCGATTAGCTTCCTGCACATGCATTCAACATGTTGAACTTAGGGTCTTCAATTCAAAAGTACAAGTTTATGACATTTTTCTTTCATAAGGACTCAATGGCCCTCCACAATGCCAACTATACCAAAGATTGTGACTTGTACCCTATGTTTCTTCTTCACAATTATTAAACTGGTTGTTGTCTGTCTCGTGGAATAAATATATATATAATCAATAATATTATTTTAAATTTCTAAATTGGTTAAAAAAATATTTTTTTAAAGAAGGTTAACCACATTGATTCTTTATGTTCTTTTCTAATTTATTAGTTTTGGTGACTCGCCGTTTTAAATTAGAAAAGAGAATCAGTAAATAATAGGTGAGACCATCAGTTCTAATAAGTTTTAATCATTCACGAATAGAGTATTAGATTGTAATTCATAAGATTCAATAAGAGTCTTAAAATTTAAGCATTAAGATTTAAAAAAAGAAAATATCATTGGAATAAAATGATGCTGTAGGATGAGCTCTTAAAACTAAAACTATATTTTATATAAGAATTTATGTTTTCATAATTAAATTAATTTTTAAGCTAAAAATTAAAGCATAAATAAAAACTTATAAAATTATTGTTTCTTATATTTTTTTTTTATAAAATCTTTGAAATTTAGATGTTCTTAAAAAGAAAATAAAAAAGAGGATGTGATTGATGTCCTTTTAGCAATTTTTTAAGAAACATGATGCTAGTCAAAGGTGACGATGTTTACATCTTTAAACTGCATATCATTTCCCTTTATCCAAGTTCTGATCACCAAGTGCTTTACTTTTTAAATAAAAGTTAATTCATTTAATTGCTGATAATACAAAACTCGTTGTGCCTAAATAAGTTTGCTCTACATTTAGCTTCATAAAATAATTAATAAAACATTTTTTTTTATCTTTAAATTATAAGTCTTCGAAAGAAGTTTACTTTGAACTGATTCGCAAATCATTTATTTCGTCGACAAATTAAATTTATACAAGAAAAATAATGAGTCTTTTGTATAACTATGATATAAGATAGACTTGTTTAAGACTTTAGTAAAGTTTTTGTAAGTTAAAAATAATTTAAATACAAATTTAAAATAAAAATGTAAATAAAATAGACGAGAAAGATTCTAAATAATTTATATAAATTAGTTTTAATCATAGAAATTTTATTTCATGTTTTTTTATTTTCCTCCTTAATATTCGAAATTATAATGCTATAAATTAAAATATTATAAGTGTTACTTATATTCATACACATACGAAGACGATCTAAACCCTAAACACAATTAATAATCTTAATATAAATTACGTTCAGAAATATTGCAGATAAAAAAAAAAGCTACCTTTTTAATTATGTTTGGTCTTCTCATCAGTCAATTTTTCAAATAGGCTCGGTCAGTATAAAAATGAGAAGGTTTTGGATTTTCCTATATTTTGAAAGATATTTTAAGACATTGTCTCGTTTAAAACCAACATATTTTGAAAAGTTAAAGCATAAACTATAAAAATGGTTATACTATATTAACATAGAGTTGCATATGACAAATTATAAATTTATAACATTTACTTCATTTAAACTTTACATTTAATTTACGATGCACACCTCACTTTTAAAGGATTCAATCTTAATTTTTATCGTGTAAGAACATATTATAATTACTCAGTTATTTAACATTATGTACCTAAAGTTCTACGTAGCACATAGGAATCCAATTTAGGAGCTTTAGGAATTCTTGTAGATGAAATGGCAATAATCTAGTTGATTCTTACTATTCAAAAAGATTTTAGATTCAATCTGCCCATCTCCTTAAATGCTCAATTTTGGTCCGCTTGTTTGGTTATAAACTTTTTTAATTAATCAAATCATTGAATAATAATTCTTTTTAAGAAACTGATAAATTATAAATATATTTTATTAAGAAATAATTCTTAAATTTATGAAAACAAAATCATGTAGTCAACTTTGAAAGATTGAGCCACACATAGCCTATTGCGCGTTGAGTTTTTGCGGCCCGTATCTTTTTCATTTGTTTCCATTCTCATCGGTGGGAAAATGGTACAAAATAATATCAGAAAACTGAAAAATACAAGTCTAAAATTGCAGTGTTCAAATGAATGCACTTAAACCCTTTCATTGAATGCCAATTAAAAAGAAGGGTCTGTGCCCTTTTAAGGAGGGAGGAATTCAATAATTAGCATAGAAACATTTACTGTTTATCCTTAATAAATGACAAAGAAAATATTATTAGTGAAGTACTAGATTTATTTGGATGGTTTTAACAATATCAAAAAAAACTAAAACGAAAATGGTACCTGTTGCATTGAAAAGTATGATCAACTCCATTGTCACAGATTCCTCTCCACTTTGATGGAATTGGTCCCAATCCTTCTTCGCTAAAGCTGTTTGATTCAGGCCAAACACCTAAAGGTATATGTAGTGGGAGCAAAAGAGAGCAAAGAGTGTGGTGAAAATAAGATAAGCATAAATGGAGATTCTACTTCTACAATCTACCCTTTTCAATCACATCCAAATTCCCCTTAAAGCTATCATCAGGTCTTGTTTTAATTCTTATTGCCCCCACCCACTTTTCACACGTACAGTTTAGACAACTTTTTGAATTGAAGCTGAAGTATGCGCATACCAATTTTCTTATTGGTGCTTTTATCATTTCATCTTGGACTATCCCCACCCACAACATAAACATACCCTTTTTATTTAGCCATATACTGATGAACAAAACTCATAATAATGTATTCCAATCTATGATTTATGGACAACCTTCTGCCTCAAAAATATATACATAGACTATATTTTATGACACGCGCGCACATACATATATAAACAGACAAATGACAAGAAGCCTAACCCATACCGTCTTTTTTAAAGGTGGTTTGTTTGTGATAAAACAACTGAAAGTAGGCCACTCCATTATTCTCCAAACTTCCTTCTATTCATTGTAAACTAACCACACAATTGTGGAACATGACAGATCTCATATGAGAAAGAGGTGTAATTTATAAATTAGAAAATATTGGAAGTGTAATTAGAGCTAATCACGGGAGATTAATGCAGTTAGTCTATTTCTTTAAAATCGTAAATAAACATTCGGACTTAGGGTATAGAAAAGAACTAGTCTAACAACCCATTGACTGCGAGATTCAAATTAACAATATATTAATGTTATGAAATCAACTTTTTTGAAATGATCGAACTTTGGAAACAGATAGGTGGTGGGGGATAGGGATCCGATGAGATAAACTTTGTGTATCTTCCAAGTGAGTGTACTAGTCAACGATCTAGATAAAAACATTATAATAGTAATAATAAGAATAATCAACCCAATTAATTCGAAGGTGTTGTTGACCACCTTGAAAAGAATAACAAGAGTTGCACAGAAATCAGGAAACTTACCCGTATCCAGGTTTCCAATTATCACTCCTTCACCAAATCTGGCTTTCTTCCAGATTGAGGTAGATGGGATCACACCATTATGCTCTAGCCCCATGAATTCCCATGATCGAGTGGTGTGTAGCTTTCTCCCACTGTTCACAAACACTGACAACACTTTGGGGTGCCCTACAAGCAAGTTTGGACAAAAAGGGTACACTCTAAATGAGAGAAAGGAAGCACAGAGAATAGCAAAATAGAGGATATATATGGTTCTTACTTGCTATCTCGGCAGCTACTTCTTCTTCCAAAGTTGCAGCAAAACCATTTATGTGTCTTGTGTATGAGTAAAAGATGGAGTCCTTGGCTGTATTAGGACTACAAAAAAGCAAACTCAAACATTTCAATAGGTGAAAATGTGTACCATACATGATTTAAAATGCTACAATTGCACCTTTTCATACCTTCCTAAGAAAGATCCCAGAAACTCATAGTGGGACTGTGTCACTTCACTAAAGTCAACTAATGATGAAGATGATTCTGGGCCGTGTGTGTGAGCTCCCAAGTACACGACATATGACTACAATTGAAATGGTGTAGGGATTAGATCACAACCAAGGGTTAGATCTTCTTTTCATCCTTATTGAAGATTGAAAATTGCAAGGCCTCACCTTTTTCACTGCAAAGCTGGGTCTGTGCAGTAGACACACAAGAAGAATTTGGAGGAGAACGTGGATGGTTGAACTTGGTGGCCTCATTGCTTACTAGGAAGGTCCTCCTTCGCTTTTGTCTGTTTTGAATGTAACAGAAACACAACCTTGGGTTATATAAGATAACAGTCCTTGTAAAACATAAAGTTAGTGCTCGCACCTTGGCTCCTTAGGTTGAGACTGTTCTTTTATTATTATTATTCATTGAAAATAATATTTAGTGTACTTTATTGACATACCAGATTCAGTACACCAAATTTGGCCATCAAATGATAGGTTTTATCTGCAAAGTTTTTTTCAAATTAATTTTTACATGAATTTAGTTTTCTTTGCAATTAGTGTTATAGTTATATTTAAATAATAAAAATACATTTTAGTTCTAATTTATTTATTTTTTGCAGTTGATAACATTTGATTAATAATAAAAAAAAAAAAAACTCTCAAACTACATAGAAGAAATCGCCAAATTTTAAAGCAAGGCCTGCAGACAGCTAACAATTGACAAATATAATATTAACATGGTGGCTTTATAATCTGTACAGAAACTCTGGTTGGACCCCATATCAATTTTGGACTATTGCAGGGTTTGTGAAAAATAACAAATGCAGTGTTCATTTACAAGCAGGCAAAATAATCAGGGTGAGGATATGCGGACATAAGTAGGGGGTTTATTTTAAGATAATCGTTATATGTACTATATTGTATTTTAATTAGAAAGGGAAAGATACAATTTAATAAAGCTTGGAAGTTTAAAGCCTATTTTAATCACATTGAGACGTCAAGGTTAACATCAATTGCTTTTAGAAACGACCTCGAGTATTATTGGGAATGTGCAGTTTAATGTGGTTGTCAATTGAACCAACTAACAAAGATAAGTGAAAGCATTATTGGAAAATTGACTATAAGTAATTGTAATGCTGTGATGAGATTTGCATTCAGAATAGTATATCGGTATATATACTTTTGCAGGCCACAGTCATATTCATGTTTCCAAGAGATGGGTATAAATAAACTTTATATTTATAAAAAATGAAAGATAAATTAATAATTGTTAGATGAGTATAAAAATTTATTAGTTATTAAAATATAAAATTATATTTTTCTGAGTCACAATCACAAATGAATAACTGATAAAAAATTCAAAACATTAAAATAATGATGAATATCCAAGAAACTAAAACAAGAAGGTACTTACCTATTGCAGGGAAAAGTAAGATCAATTCCCTGGTCACATATTCCACTCCACTTTTGATGGAATTGGTCCCAATTCATCCTCACTGAAATTCTTTGATTCAGGCCAAACAGCTAGAGGTAATGTGGGAGCAAAAGAGTGTGATAAAAGAAATAAGATAAGCATATTGTAAATATATAAAAATTCTACTGCTCAAAAGAGCTACCACACCATATCATGGTCCTGTTTTAGTTCTCATTGTCCCCACCCATTTTTCACGCCTACAGTTTGGGCAACTTTTTGTATTTGAAGCTGATGTATGAACATACCAATTCTCTTATTGCTGCCTTATCATGGCATCCTTGGACTCTTTCCAGCTTGCCACCATCATAGCCCCACCTTACAGCATAAGTACACCCTTTTTATTTTATTCATATCCTAATGGACAGAACTCATAATAATGCATAGTTTTGTCCCAATCTATGACCAACCCTATGCCCAAAATACATCCATAGACTAAATGTTATGACACATTTTTATAAGTTTTAAATTGTTTAAAATAATCAAATGTGACAATAGTATAAACCAAGAATTGAAACTAAATTCTACTATATACATACACACTAAGGTGGTCCGTTTGTGATAAAACAACTGAAAGTCGGCTACTCCATCATTATTCTCCAAACCTTTTTTCTATTCCTTACAAAAATTTTTGTATCTTTACTAATAACATTTCTCATTTTGAGAAATAGGCGTAATTTGGAAATTAGAAATATTGTAGTTGTGATTAGAGTAAATCACGGAACATGAATGCACTTGGTCTAAGATCTTACACCAATACACACTCAGGGCATAGAAAACTAGCTGCCCATCGACCATCACAATTTTTCAAAATTTAATGCCAAAATTCAAAAATACAAAATAAAATAAGCGAATAACAGAGAAAAATGTGGTAAGAGTTATTGTGAGGGAGAAATATGCAGCATGGAGATCCGAAATTGAAGAGACAGAGTTATTACAGTTAATATTATTATTGAATTTCATTTTATGTTTTAGAGATTCAAATGATCAGTTTGTGGTGGATATTAGTGTTTTCTCTTGGCAAAGTAAAGACAAATTGAAGTAAAGAAAGTCAGAACACAGGAAAAAAAAGGTGATGCATAAAAATACCTAAAGAGGTGGGGATGACAAATACGTATGATAGCTAAGAGCATTGACTCCAAATTTCTCCTATACCTTGTACCTTCTAATTTCATGCTATATTATATTCACCTATTCATTAATATAATTAATAATGCATAAAGATAAATTCGTATTAAATAACCCCGTAAACTAAACTGTGATAAGATGAAATTACTATTAAGTATAAAGAAGTATCTCCTTGCATGTACATATAGTTTTTAATTGAATGTTTCAAAATTATAAAATTTCATATTTTATCATTTAAAAAACTTACTCATTTGATGTTTCTTTCTATACTTATAATAATCCAATTAAAAGAGTTTACGAAAATTAAATAAAATAATTTGCATGAAGTTAGATTTGCGGGAGAGATAAAACACCTTGAAGGTGATATTGTGACTGAGGACGGCATAAGCTTGGAACCCTCGGTCCATTGCAGCAACCCTAAGATGCCAGGGTGCGAGATTTTCAGCTTCGAAGCAGTTTTCAGCAACGGGCCAGCAGACCTAGTACGCCACCATGTGAGCCTTGGGCGCGCCGCCCTTGGCAGTTCCGTAGGCCTGGCCGAAGACGTTGACTCCAAGGATAGCGTTGCCAACGGCTACGGGGAGGATGAAGTGGAGAATCAAAGGATGAGCTGCGTGGGCCCACCACAGAGCCGTAGTTCCAAGTTATCCCATTACTTTCTGTACCTGTCATTTTTTAACCAACACCGCCAAAAATGGAGGGAAATGATCAAATTCCTCTCGTTGATTCTCTCTTACTACAATTCACTACTTGCTCAACCACCAGATGTGGAAGAAGAGAACGAGAATATTGTAAAAAAAAAAATTTAGTTCTGAAAAGCTATTTTAAAAAGTTTGTTTTAGAAATCATATACTATAAAAACTTTCTATAATGTATTTTATATATTTTGAAAATTTTATTATGAAAATTTTGTTTTAAACATCTAAGAGGTTTCTATTGCCATTAATAGATGGAGAAATAGTATGCATGGTTTTTCTTGACCTCTTTCCAAGAACTCATAACCGTGTTTTTCTTTTTCAATGATTAGCTTCAAAATTAATAAAGGAGAAGTGGATTGGTTGTATTCTGTTTGTTCAAATAATATATGAGATTGAAGGTAGAAAAAATATATTTATTTTTTTCATAAGATAATTATAATAGAATTCACAACATTTTTAATAGATAGTAGTTAAATATTTTTTCATGTTAATGTTGTGTTTTTTTAATTATGTTTTTATTATATAAATCTATTTTTCTAATATTAATTACCAATGGATTCAGGTGATTTAAAAGACTTTTTTTATTTCACTAACACTTTTATCATTTTTTATTATAATTAATTAGTTAAAAACATCTATAAAATATTTTATTTTATTCTCATTGAATTATATAATCATAATTACTAATAACTACTACAAACTTAAAAGCAACAACACAA
>Ga0123340_1001078_pt1 | contig 21649 bp, 13 predicted proteins | sample SirMexnodulemix_FD_89961 | JGI IMG/M metagenome (GOLD analysis project Ga0123340, IMG submission 89961) | Root nodule microbial communities of legume samples collected from Mexico - Siratro Mexico nodule mix | ecosystem: Host-associated > Plants > Roots > Nodule | place: Mexico: Nepantla...
AAATGACTTTGGATATGTGAGTGTGACTGAGGTTTTAGAATTAAGAGATGGTTAAAATGCCTTAATTAAATTAATTTAGTTTTATTTTAATTAAAATTGAAATGGAATCCAATCAAGAAGAAAAAGTGAACAGAGATTCTTCTTTTATCTTGATTAAATTAATTTAGTTTTATTTTGATTATATTTGAAATAAAACCCAATCAAGCAATAAGACAATAAGAAGGAGTAAACTCCAAAGACTCTTCATTTGCCTTAATTAAATTAATTTTATTTTATTTTAATTGAATTTGAAATGAGATCCAAGAGATCTAGATGTGCAAAACAACAAGACTCTTCATTTGAAATTAGATGAGACTCTTTAGAGACTCTTTATTTGAAGAGGGGTGTAGAGAAACTAAAAAGACTTTTTCTTTGAAATGGGGTTGGAATGAGGAGTAAAGGTCAAAAGACTCTTTATTTTTTGTTTAAATTTTAATTGCATTAATGCATTAATTTTAATAGGGTTAGAATGAGGAGTGAAGGTGAAGAGACTCTTTATTGTTTGTTTAAATTTTAATTGCATTGCATTAATTTTAATTAGGCGGTGTTAGGTGACAACAGGTATCACAATGTAAGAATTTAATTGCATTAATTTTGAATAAAATTAGACTCAAGAAGGTGAACCCTTTGATACACGAAATAAATCGCGATTACACGTTTTTTACGATTTTGTTCGACGATCTGTACGATTTTGCTGTACAACAATCCTGTGTGGAATTTGAATCGCACAGAGTATGTAAAATCGTAAAATCTTACGATTTTATGAGTAAACTCTGGATTTTAACTGCCACGATTACAAGATACAAATTACATATTATTTGGACCTCAACTACTCTTTTGACTTGAAAGCTCAAGCTTCTAGTGAAATTGTTTTGATGGTGATTTTGGAAGATGGAGATGAAGATGTTAAAGATGTTTTGAGTGTTTTTAGCTTCATTGTATGTTGTTGAGTCTTTCGCATAAAGTATTCACAATGATTTTAATTCACCACACAACCTATATTAAAATTAATTATCATAAAGTTAATAATTTGAGAATTTTTTTTATGACTTTGTTAATTGATTAAGTTTATATATAATCAATTAAATTGTTCATGAGAGGCTTCAGAATAGGATAATCGATTATTAGTTCAGTTAACCGAATAAAAGAGAGAGCATTTTTAAGTGTTTATAATGTTCTATGAAATTAACCAATTAAAATCTTGTATAGTCGATTAACTTCTTTTTTTGAATTAAAAGCAAAGCAAAAATAATCGATTAAAACAAAAAGTGTTGTAATTGTTTTTCAAATTTTAACAAGAATAATAAATTAAATGCTTGAAATAATCAATTAAATGGAGCCTTTAGTGTTTGAAAATTTTTAAATCAACATTTTATGAATTTTATGAATAAAGTCGTAGTCTCACTTTTTTATACAACTACTATTATTGAGACAAATTCTTTTAAGATCATTTGAGCTATTTTTATTTGCCAAGAGTATTTCATTTTTTGACAAAAAAAAAGGTTGTTTTGTGTTGATTGTATCAACCTTTTGTTTCTGCTCTGAACTTTTGGTACATTTTTTTCTTTGTTCATGTAAGTGTTCCAGTGTATATCCTATTGTGTAATCAAGATTTTATCCAATTTGTATCCTTTTTAAGTTGTTCCAAATGTTTAACATATCCTCTTGAGTGTGTTCAAAGTTGATCATGTGGTGTATTGTGTTCTTGTGTTTATAATTTTTATTGTAAGTACTTTGTACAAACTTTGAAGAGAGTGAAATTCAATTATTCTAAGGTTGAACAACAAAGACTAGATGTAGGATCATTGTGATATGAACCAATATAAATTTTGTGTGCAATTTTTATGTTTCTTTATCTTCTTTATATTGTTGTTATCCAATCTTTATTAATATTCATTCCCAAATTAGTTGTATTTTATTTTTCAAATTGAATAAGTTTTAAAAGAACTTGAAGAAAATGAAATATTTTTTGGAAAGGTTTCAAAATTAATTCAGCCCCCTCTTGGTTTAGTTAAGTCGTTAATTCTTTTATAACAATTGGCCTTAGAGTTGGTTTTTGAAAGTTAATCAAAACAAGGGTCCTGATTTTTTTGTATGGCTTTGCAAAATCAAACCTTTGTGGAAGGTATTTCTATTAATAGGTCTCTACTTTTCTATGAAGAAAACTATCTCTTTTGGAAAGTTAGAATGAAAATATTTTTGAAATCTGTTGATAGATGAATTTGGGATGCTGTCATAAATGGTCTTTTTGTTTCTATGCATATGGTTAACAATAGGTATAAAGAAAAAGATGTCTCTCTTTAGGCAACAGATGAAACAAGGAAAACACAATATGATGTCCAGGCAAGAAACATCATAACATTTGCACTCACCTTGGATGAGTTTTATATGATCTCAATATGCAAAATCACAAAGGAAATGTGGCAAGTCTTGGAGGTCACTCATGAAGGAACAAAAAAGGTGAAGAGAGCAAGGAAGAACACCTTGATTTAAGAGTACAAGATGTTCATAATGATGTAAGATGAAACCATCTATGATGTGCATGAAAGATTCAGACACATTGTCAACCATCTCATGGCCTTACATAAGAAATTTGATACTAAAGAACAAAATATAAAATGTTTGAAAAGTTTGAACAGGTCCTAGAAACCCAAGGTCGCTTCCATATCTGAATCGAGAGATTTTACAACTATACATGTACAAATATGTTTGGTACTCTAAGAGTGCATGAACTTGAGTTGGGAAGACTCAAGGAAGAAGAAGAAGAAAAGAAAAAGAATTAAGGCACAACCTTAAAAGATGATTCAAGAAAACAAGAAAAAGATTCAAATAATGAAAATTTGGACTTGTTAGTGAAGAAGTTCTCAAAGTTCGTGAAGAACAAAAATAGAAACAAGAATTAGCAATAAAATAATGAACAACAACCTTCTAGCATAATATGCTATAAATGTGGTAAGTATAGTCATATAAAACCTGAATGTCCTTTATTATACATGCTAACCTTGTTGATGATTGAAAAAGTAAGAAATGTTTTAATAAAAAAAAGAATACATTGCTTGGAAATACAATGTATCTTCATCAAGTTCAAACAGAAATAGCGGAGAAGAAGCAAACTTATGTTTTCTTGTTGATCAACTTTTAGAAACAAGAAGCGTAAGTGGCACAAATTTTCCCAAATATGTAGATAATGCTCAACTTCTTGATGCTTTCAGTGAAATGTATGAAGAAGAAAAAGCCTCACCTTTTAAAAAATAGAATGAAGGGAGAAAATAGGGTTAAACAATTAGAAGAGGAAAACAAAAACCTTAAAACTAACATGGAATCTTTGCAAATGATTTACAACTTCTCTTGTGGTAAAGAAACTCATTTGAAATGGAAATTTTTTTAATGTGAATCTCGTAAAAAATTAGAAGGAAAAGTTAAATTTCTTGAGTGTGAATTTGCAAGGTTAATAATTGGAAAATACAACCTAAATGTCATCCTATATTCTAAAAGATATGTTAATTAAGGTACAATTGACTCTAGAAAGGGGGTTGAATGGAGCCTTAGACTCTTTTTGCAACGGATAAAAAATATTGTTTAGTAGACTATCTAATAAATCATTTAGCATTAACATTTATTTAATATCATCTAATGAACTGTATAACTATAAAAATCAAAGTATCAGCAACAACAATAGTAATTAGAGATCAACACACAAGAATTTATCCTAGTTCACCCAAACTTGGGCTACGTTTAGTCCTCTTAAGCAACTGCTTAAGAGTTTCCAAAACCAACACACTTTGTTATAATAAGTACTCTCACATCTCCAAGTTAAGATGAGTATTCTCTTCTCTCCAGGTTACACCTTCTTAACTTTTCCTTGAGATTAAGAACTCTCAAGAAAATAAAGAACACTCTCAAACAGCTTGATTAGAAGCTCAATGTAACTCTTGTATCTTTAGCAAAATCACTTGAATGACTTGGCTTGCTCTAATCTACGTTCTTCACCTTCAATCCCTTTATATAAAATTTTGAATTTGTCCTTTAATACTTGAATAATTTATTTTCAGATTTTGCAGTATCTTTGTATTTTTATCTTTTTGGTGATGGACACTCAGAAAGCTTGGATTTGTAATCTTCCAACTTGCTTTTTCATTGAATGTGTTTAAGAAATTAATTCAAAAGTATTTACAGTATAGATTAGTAAAAACAAATCAAAACAATCAGATAAATTTGTTTAAGCAACTACTTCAAAAGTATTTGCAATATAGATAATGTGTGATTTTAATATAGAGTACTTGAGATTTTCAATTTATTTAAATCGTTTTTGTTTAAAAATAATGAGAGATATAATGTATTAGAAAAACATTTGCAAGACTTAATCTGAATAAATCTATGTAGGAAAGGTTGGAGTTCATAGATATATGAAAATGGGGTGTACAAAGTACTTAAGATCTTCATTTATTCAAATCATTTTTTTTTAAATATTCGTAATATATCATCGTTGATTAAAATTTGGTTAAGAAAGATTGTACTACCCAGTATCCAAAAAATATGGAGAAAATAATACCCAACCAAAAAATATGGATATAATATCTAATATAATATTAAAACACGGTAACCACTTGCAGATCCAAATAACAGATCAATTCATAATCGATTTCTATTATCAGGCTTAACAACCAATAATACAATAGTTACCTATCAGACCCAAATGGCTAAAAACGCATCCTCATACTTTGGGGAGTATCACTCAAACTCATACTTACTCACTTATTACTCATTATAAAACATCTTTATGTTCTTACTAACTTGAGTGTCGGAGAATCTTCTGTAGGTGGATCTCTACTAGGTGTCTCATCAACCAAGCTCTGAAGCTAATATCGGAGAATATCCAACATGATCAAGACTTTACTCCCTCAAAGTCCACTATACTCCACCTCAAAAGGTTCTAGCCCAATTTCAGTAAGAACAAAGACAATTCTAAAAGAGATAATATCTTTATTTCCTAAAATCACACTATTAATATCGTTTTGTACCACAAAACATGTAGATAAAGCCTTTTATAGTTTAGATTTAATCACTCTTTGAATGAACAAACTTTTAACTGATATATGTATTTGGAAGTTTTTGCTTTTTACAATTAATTGTTTTGCCCAAACCTGTTATGCATTCAACATGTTCATAAGACTGTCTAACATAAACAAACTGTAAACTCTCATAACAAATAAATCATTCAATTAATTTTTGTTATCATCAAAACATAAAACATAAATTCTAGGTATGATTTTCTTATGAAGAGATTGTCTAGTGGGTTATAAACCGTCTAGGAACTCATCTAGTTATGAGACTGTCTAATGGGTCATTAGATCATCTAAGGACTTAACAAACCATATAGGTAGATCGTCCAAGGTCTCAACAATCTCCCCTTCCCCATGTATATGATTCTCTAGTCATCAAACCGTGTAATGTCACAATAAATAGTCTAATGTCTCAAAAAACCATGTAGGGGCTCAATAGACCATCTTGGAAGATCATCGAGATCGTCCAAGGTCTCAACAATCTCTCTCTTTTAATTATGACCAAAACAACTTCTAACATATGTCTTAGAACACATTTAAAACCATAAGAGATACACATTCCAATAGTATATTATACCAGCAATAATCAACAGTAGGCAATTAGAAGTTTCACTTAGACACCAACAAAAAGTAATTAATCGTTGCTTATAAATTTAATTTCTCCCCCTTATTTGACATAATCAAAAAGGGGTTTTAGCAAGAAATCTTCATTGTAGATTTGTTCTTTAGAAAGCATAGAGTTGAAAAACATTCTTCAAGAAAGTAAGGAATAAAGAAAAATGTGAATGAAATTTCTTAAGATTTATCAAACAAGATGGTAGCTCAAGTCAAGAGATGAAATAGAAAAATACAAGGAAACCTTTAAAGAAACTCAGACAAAGGTGTTTAGTGCTTCAAGTGTCTTGAAAGAGGAAACATTTCTTATGAGTGTCATTATAGAAGAACAATGGTTTTAAAAGGACAAGACATCGGAAGCCAGGATGACTTTCGTTCTTCGCCTAGTGATGAAGCAATTCTAGATTCGGTAGAGGAAATTCCCCCTTGTGAAGGATAACTATTATTGGTGAGAAGGCTATTTGAAAGCCAATGTTGAGCTTGATCATTCTCAAATTGAGAACATATTCCGCACAAGGTGTCAAGTTTTAGAAAATACTTGTTCAGTGATTGCCTCTAGTTGTAACTATTGTAAATCTATATTTGTAGACAAGTTAGCCCTAACTACTACTCCTTATCTTAAACCTTACAAATTTCAATGGATTAAAAATGATGGTGAGATAGCAGTTAAAGAACAAGTAAACCCACTTCCATAGATAGTTAATGAAAACATTTTGTGATATTATTCATATAGAAGTTGGACATATATTACTTTATATGTCATGGAAATATGATCATAAATCTATCCATGATGGCTTCACCAATAAAATAACTATCACTCATAAAGAAGGAAAATAATTTTATCTCCTCTCACACCTCAACAAGTGAGGGAGGATGAAATAAAAATGAAAGGAAAGATTGAAAAAGAAAATAGTGAAAAATAAAAGGGTAGAAAAAGTAGTTAAACAAATGAAACTCTAGAGGAACTCATAGAGAAGAAAATATTGAGAGGATATGCATGTTTTTGAACCCTTCTTCACAAAAGAATAATAATTTTAATTTGTCTTCACAAAATCTCAAAAACAACACTTTCTTATGTCATTGCCTCACACAAGGTAATGGCCAAAACAAAGTAAAGAAAATTATGTTTTTAAATTAAAGACCTTTAATTTTTCTCATAAAAGCTTTTACAAAAATAATAAAGGGTCTTGTTTCCTTGTTCTTTTCTTTAAACTCATTTGTCTTTTAATAAAGAAAATCATTCAATTTTTGTTTGTTGTTCACTATAAATGGATATTTGATCCAAGAGAAAAAAAAAATAGATAACAAACAAAGCTTGTTGACATTGAGCATCAATTAGATATGAGGACAGGTCCTTCTCAAGAAGGAGGGTATGATGCACCACACCTTCAACTAAGAGGAAAAAAGGAGATGAAGTCTCGTGGAGGAAGACTCTACACTTGAAGAATAGAAATAAAAGGATTTTTTTCCTTCTTCGTTTTGTAAATAAATTGTACAGGGACAGTTCTTTGTATAGGTGTAAGATTTTCCTTGTATTTGTAGAGGCACATTTGGGCTACAATCGACTAAGGAATCTTAAAAAACCCTAGAAAAATTCGATAAAGGTAAAAAGGAAACATCATAACACATAGAAGTCCCACAACATGAAAACATGGCAATTTTAGGCCAAATGAGGCGCTCCACTCCTTCCTTCTTGTGTGTGCCAAAATTGATCCCATATACAGCTAGGTGTTGAATCTCAGTCCCACATCTTTTGTAGCAAAAAGTGCAAGGGAGTTAGGCATCTATATATAGAGCCCCTTGCCTCTTCAAAATCACTTTGAAATTGAACTTGAATTGAGTAGCTTTCATACATTGTTTTTATTATTTTGAATTCCTATAAATGGGAGTATTCTCCTAAGATCTTGATCAAGGAGCCTTCCTTGGAAGACGAATCTCTAGTTCTGAGATTCTCATCAAGAGTCTTGGGAAAAAATTTGAATAATCTTCAAGTCTATCGCTGCCTCGAAGATGCCTCCATCAAGGAAACCTTTTGTTTCTTTGTCCTCTAGATTTAAGTATATGCTTAAACTTCGGAACATCAAAAGATATTTCCTCATCAGTTGAGTTATCAAACTCAACCTTAGATATCTCAATTTCCTCTTTCTGTAGAGCCTTAAGAGCTTGAGTTTCCTTTTGTTTAACAAAAGCAGCCTTTACCATAGCTTTAAGACCTTGGTCCAATGAGGTAGAGGCTTCTCTTTTGCTTCTATCTTGGAGGTGTATCTCATGTACTCTTAGGATTCCAAGAAGCTTATCCCACGTGAGCTTTTTCAAGTTGTGGACCTCTGTTATGGTTGTCGTCTTAGGCTCCCAAATCTTAGACATATTGTCAAACAAATTTAGATTTATGTAAACCTTGGATAAGCTCTTTCCAAAAAGCTTCAAGGTCGCTTAGAAGAACATGCATTCTTCCAAACATATCATCCACACTTTCGTCATCTTTGATTGTGAATGACTCGTATTAAAGGATGAGGGTGGCAGCTTTTCTAAGTTGCACGTCCTTTTTACCCTAGTAGTTTATGATCAAGGAGTCCTAAATCTTGTTTGTTGTTTTCAACATGCAAACTTTTTATACTCATTTTTAGATAAGGCATAAACAAGAGTGCCTTGATTTATTGTTCAACTGCATCCAGTTGAACTCCTCTGCTTCCCAGTCATCTTATTAGAATGAGACTATATCCCTATGTGTGATTATCTACCACAGTTGATAATGTATGGAATTTACATACATCTCCATCATATCTTTCTCATATGGAAAGTCTTCTCTTAGCAAAGTAGGAGGCTTGGAGAGAGAGGCTCCTTCTACAATGAGATATGGTTCCATACCATCCATGTTGGATTGTTTCCTCTAGACAGAATAAGGTGCTCAACCCTTTAGAGGTTGTGCTCTGATCCCAATTGTGAAAAACAAATAAAATACAAGGAGGAATGGTTGAATTGTGTTTTAAAATCATTTTGTAATTTTTCACAAGTATCGTCTAAAAGTGTGCAATCAGATGATAGGTTTGAATTGGTTAGACGATCTGACAAAGATTTTCACAAACTAAGCTCAAAAACTTCTCCTTATTAAGTTAGTGTAGTGATTATATAAGGTGTGATGAAAAAGATCACGAGGTTTGCTCACTAGAGAGGGTTTATCTCTTTCATCGTATACAAGGTTAAGCACTCTTGTCTAGTTTGCTAACACAAACACAACAGTGTTCTTTTGAAGTTATTTTAGGTCACAAATAGATTTTAATAATAATTTAGCACTTTTGCAATTCAAAACTTTTTTACTCTTCTTCTTGAAGAATGACTTTATATAGGCACGAAAGGAAAGAGTCGTTACAAATCCTTTTATAATTGTTGAGTAGTTTCACACTCACTTGAATGTCTTCCTTGCGTTCAATGAACTTGAATGTAGAAAATGCATTAAATGCACTCCATACATGCATTAAGTGATCTTTTGTTCTTTAAGCAACATTCTAATAATTGGATGTACTTATCTCTCGTTGGACAAAGTGTATTTACTTAAACTTGTGAAAAGCACATAGTGGACGAAACATATATACTTTTTCATATTGATAAAACAAATACTTGGGAATTGCTGAAGTAAAGTAGTTTTAGCTCATATTCCAAGAGATCATTGATATGATGTAAGTTTTTTTGGATCTTGGTCAAACATAATAAACTAACATTTCCAACACAACATAAATACACATATAGTCGTGAAGTACTATGGTAATTAAGTTTATGCGTGTATCTTTTAAGTATTATAATATTTATCAAATGTAAAAACAAGATTACATAATGTTGTATCATCTGATAAATAGAACACATGTATCTTACATAAATAACAAAATACTTGTATCTTACACACACAGCATAAATGTTGTATGCTTTGTTGTTTTAGGAAAACTTAATCAAAGTTATAGATATTGAACTTTTCTCCAATAAGTTAAGATCACTTCAAACTAACTTTAATATTTGTCATTTTATCGGATCGTAAAGTGTGTTAAAAGCATGCTTACATTATGGTTGTCTTCTATTTAATTTAGTTATGTCTTCGCTTGTTTTATCTTTCAAGAATGATAATGTCATCATGACAGACAAGAAAACGTTCAAATTCCACATGGTCACTTCTTTCATTGATAGCCTGCAATGAGAATAGTCATTATCTTGGCATTTGGCACGCCAGATAAAAGTGATTATTGCACCTTAACAATCAGGGTCAAGCTCTACATGTAGGTGAATACATACTCTGCATGGTCACTTCTAAAAATGAAGTATGCATTTTAACTTCTATAAAAGAATTTATTAAACTTTTTCAAAAGTTGAAGTTCATAATAATTCATTTTACTTTAGTTGTTTCTTTAATAAATTCATGCAAAAGAGAGTTCAAGTGAAAAAGTTACACAAATGCTTCCGCAAGTTGCATTCATTCATTAAATGAACGTTATACCAAAGCAGGGTACAATAAAATACAGTTAGAGGGAAGCTTTCTCTAAACTAATTACATTGGTATACTGTCATTATTGCCCAATTGGTTAAGAACTGCTGGCACACTAATTCACAAGCATAATTAAATTGCCGAAAACACAGCCAAAAAATCTTGGCTCCTCGGAAAGCTAGTAACTCTGATCATAGTGCCCGAGCAACACTTTTAAATTCGTTCAAGCAAGATTGGAGTATCTTCTGACGCTTCATGAGAGACTCTCGTTCACTTTGTAGTACATCTATGGCACCAGGAGCTACAAACATGTCCATGAATTTCTCATCGTTCACAGCGAATAAATCCAACCCAAGAGCCACGAATATCCGGTCTCGGCTGCACACAGTAAGCAGAACAGATAAGGTATTACTGTTACATAGGAAATGAAAGTTTCATATAGATTTATTAAGTTATGTAATTGCAGAAGTGTACGCGAACTTAAATAAAAATAATTCAGGGTTCAAACTATACAGTCCCTCTAGTTGTTCCTTTTTCAAGTTTTAGTCCTTACATGACTTTTTTATAGCGGTTTACGTTACTAGAAAATTTTTATGGCTTTACGCCACCAAGAACTCTTCTCTAGTACAAGTGTTAAGAATCAAGACTTGACAACAGAAATTAGAATAGAGATAATTATAAGGACCTGGTGAATAGTTTAACTAACTGAAGCAAATGAAGAAATATGAAATAAAAGCTACTGGACTATTTACTGGGATGAAGTTACTGAGTGACAGCCTAATTTCTGTAAAACAAATTAAATCAACCAGAAAATAAGAATAAATTCAACTTTTATTATTAATGAGAAATGGCATGATGCCCTAAGATGAAAAAGTGGCTTAAATTTGGACAAAGGGCGTTGTAATAATTGGAGTATTAATGAAACTAAAACTAGTTGAAGTTGCGCATTTGGGTAAAATTAAAGGCATAATAAACTGATTTCAAACAAGGCAGAAGCTTACCAAGGGGTTAGAAATCCAGAATTTAATGTTGATGTCACGCCTCTCTCAACAAGAACTTCACGAATACGTGCAAAATGCTGGGCAGCAGATATACAGATATCCGAGTAAGCTGAACTCGATCTCTCTCCATTTCCAAATAAAACGCCACCATGGTCAGAATTTTTGCAATTCCCTCCCATTCTGGACGCTCTCTTTCTTGGTCCCACGTCATTGCAAATTCCAAGCTCCTTTTTAACCACCCCATATGCTGCATCACCTGGTTGATCAGGAGATGGGGTCTCAGGGATAGTTATGTGACTTTCTCTCAAGGCATCTCTATTTTCTGCTGCTTTACCTGGTGTGGTTTGTTGTGCATTGTTTTCTGGAGGTATATTTTCCTGATCCCTCCTTGCATCATGGGAAGCTGACCTAGTATCACTTAGCTCAAGGAAAAACGAAGAGGCTGAAGCCTGGCTGAATTTGTTATAAGACGGTTCATAGTCATTAAAGTGGCAGACCTGTGAGTATGGACTAGTAACTGAATCAAGGTGGTGCCTTACAAGCTGCTTGCAATGCTTGGCAAGATTCTCTATGAAGCGATTGTAAGCACATCTTAAAGCAGCATGGAAACCTACATAGCCATCCATGCTTCCCCCTTTAATCCCACCTTCAAGGAACATAAGCACCAGTCAGAGTCAGATTTTCCAATCAGGGAAGAGCTAAAATTTAACAAGATCATCCCTCAAAATAGACGAGATAATAAAAATAATTCCATGAAATTGACATAAAATGAAAATGAATTGTTATACCGTAGGAAGATAGTGAAAAAACGATAGCATAATACTTTCTATTGTTGTATCATTTCAGTTCTCGAAGGACAAGAAAATATCCAACTGCGTAAACAAATCAAATTAGTGTTTTGACTCCTCCCAGTGGCATTTTGTAAGATCTTTAAGCTGAAGATATCAGACCCTCTCGGGGGAACGTGATAGAAACCGGTATCTTATTAGAAAGAATACGGGATTCCTCCTTCAACACAGTGTCTAACTTGCAGAACTTCAAGGGTCCACCCATCCCAACCCTAAGGCCTAAGTTCTCTCACAGTTGACAAGATGGCATTCCTCTTTTATTTATACAGCTAGTCTACTAACAAAAAATTCACTTGGACCTTATCATTGCAGTCCCATTAAATAACCCCCTGTATTTCTCAGACTAAAATAGCTAACTATCGAAGAATGACATGGTGCCTTGGTTTCGAACAGGAAAGGGAACAACTATCCAAGAAAATTGTAACATTCAGGTAATGAAGACAGAGCCTAATAACTAAGGAGCTTCACTTACATTCTAAATCTTGAATTCGGTTTCTTTCCAAAGCCAAATCAAATAAACTTCTCAAGACAAAAGCAAGTCGGTCACAAGCAGTGTCAAGAAGAGGAGCAAGCCATGATTTAGCAGCCGCTCGAGCAATCTCTGCAGCAGCCTCTGTTCTTCCTCTTCCCCCACCTCGACCAGCGTGGGCGAGTAATATATTTGCAACCTGTTATTAAAGACACCCAATAATTCCAAGTTGAAAATTGAATGAAAAAGATATGATGTTCCTCACGTTTATGAAAAGTAAATCACCTTCTCCCTCGACACTGAGGGGCATTCTATGGAATATGCTGCACAGCGAAATTCATGCATCACCCTCTCAAATGCAGCTCCTCCATAAAGACGAAGAGTAGCATTCGGGGGATTTACACTGGCAATGACACCAGGCCAAACCCCAATACCACTGTGTGACCTCTCTTCAACTGTTGTTTTCCCCCACTGCTCAGGGGAAGGATCTGCAGCACCATCAATCAATGCACCCTGGACAAGTGCAAAAGAAATGGTTATTAACTTCAAATAAACGTCCGTAATCTTTAAAACATTTTTTCCAAAAGTATGCTTAATATTGCAGGTCATTTGTGTGCACATGCCTATAGTTTACACTATTATTCATACGTTATCCATCCGAAGAAAGCAAACGAAAACGCGAAGAAACTTGTTAAATAAAACTAGCCATCAATGAAGGAAAAGTTTCAATAGATGAGTCCTATCACAAAAAAAAGGTTCAATACTAACTGTTAATATGTTCATCAACATCAGTTCATGTCTAGCTAAATATATTTGACGCAATGATTACCCACCACATGGTTGCTGATAGAAGCCACATGCAGCATTGCGAATTTCCTGAGATGGGAAACATCTGAAGTGGCCTGTATTTTAGAATCCATTCGAGCAAGTTCAGAAGTCACTTCACTGCAGCGTTGCTCTAGCAAAGCCAGCGTTGCTGGGGCGGCTTCTTTGTATTTCTTCCGAAGCTCCGACTCCAAATAATCTCTCAGACGACCAAAGCCAATATAGGAATTGAATTTTTCTTCATCGAAACCTCCCTTCACACCCTCACGCAGATGACGAAGAACCTCAGAGTCCACCTGAGAAATCTGCCTGCGGAACTCGTCATTTGAAACATTACCCCTATCCTTTGGAAGTGCCACAAAAAAGGGGTGAGTGCTATCTCCAAGGTAACCACTCGCACTCAAATAGCGATCCACTTCCCACCGGTCACTAAATTCCTGCAAGCATCGGATAGCTGATCATTAAAACCAGTCTCTAAAATATCGCGTATTATGTACCATTATGTACTTCAAACTACGGTGTGATGAAGGATGCAACATCTTAGTGGCTGCCACTACTACAACCAACTCAAGTGGCCGTTACGGCTGACTCCATTAGCCACAATGCAAGCACAAATGTAACCACAATTTAAATCCGTGCTTATGCAGCCTAATGGCAATATCATGAACCTCAAGATATACAAATATTGTTGTTACATAGTTACAGTTTAGTTTCCTTTCCTTCATAACTTGATGATTAGTGTGATTCATTAAGTCCCCAACCAAAGAAATACCACCACAAAAGTCTTATCCCATTAAGTGAAATCGACTACATTGATCACATTAAAATAAATACTAAATTCTAAGGAATATCATTCAACATAAAATCTCTCTTTAGCAATTTCTGCCATCCAACCAATAAAATTGATTGTCAAACTTTTACTGTTGGAATAAAAAGCTTTAATCCATACCTTTAGACGGTTGTCAAATTTGGAGACAACAATCACTGTCCGTCTAAATGTTGGGTCAATTTCGCGAATGGCATCCAACCACAACGAGGAGCACCACTCAACACTACTTTGCTGAAGGAACAAGAGTATGCGATGAGGAGGACTAGCCAAGGACTTCACCATGGAAAGGATTTCATCGGGTGTGTTCTCTGGCTCACCCTTCTTTGCCTGCAGGGTCAGATGAGTTCCCATGAATACAATCCAGCAAGCGTAAATGTCAAACATTCACTTATATCCCTGATGAAGAATTCTAAGAACTCACCTTAAGAACAAACCCAGGTGTGTCAATAATAGTAAGGTTAGGACAATGTGCATACTCGGCTCTCATTACAATTGGCTTAGGAGAAACTGCTGCCTTGGTTTTCTTCAAAAGTGCCTCAGTTCTGGACTTTATAATGTCAGCAATCGCAGATGCCAAAACTAAGGGACTTCCGTACTCTTCTGAATCTTCCTCCTGTGTTTCCAATAATCGAGAACAAAACATATTGGCAAACCAAAATAAAAAATTGGCGGCGTATAAACAATACAAAATAGAAGTCGATTTCAATTTTTTCTTCTTAGTTTTGCACATCAAATGAAATTAAAATCTTATCACTTTTTAATCTCGTGGCCTGATTTCCTTTTAAAATACACTACACATAAAACAAAACTCGTGATATATTTCATTATATTTTGTTAACCAAAATCTACCTTTGGCAGTGTTTAGCACACACATAGATTGAAATGCAACATAGTCTAATGTTTATTCTTCTTAGTTTTATTGACTAAATTGAATGATAATTGTTGAAGTCAGTAATCTAATTGGCTAACTTAGGTGATGCTTGGATTGATATAATGAGAAAGAATTAAATGGAATGTATTATTAAAATATAATGAAACAAAAATCTCAATTACATTTGTTGGATGTGTTACCACTGATCGACACAAAATTTCCATTCCATCTTACTCAAAATCTAAGGAAATGAAAAACAAAGCTACACATGAAATAGATTCACAGTTTGAATTACGCTTCATTGTGTTTTTAGTTCTTTAAATTTGGGGTGAATTTGAGTTTAGTCTCCTAAATTTAACAAAAAAAGCAATTTTAGTTCATCAAATTTGAAATGTTCATATTAAAGAAGAATTTTATTCAAATTTGAGGAACTAAAATTATTTTATTCTTAAATTTGAGAGATTAAAAACCAAATTCATCCAAATTTCAGAAACTAAAAATGGGTCTTCTCATCCTCATTTTACCAATTCATATGACAAAAACACATTTGTCATCAGGTGAAGTTAACTACATCTATACATATCTCATTAGACTCAATACCATCATATCCCTCTTAACAACTCAATCCAATGCCTTCTTCTCGGACGTTCTCTCCATCTATTATTAGGACTTAAAACTATGTCATCTAATAGTAACTCTCTGGTGCTTCAAACAATTTTCTTTTTATTCACCAAACACCAGTTCTTTATCATCTATTCCTTTATCGGTACAACACCTTAAATAATGAAACACGAAAGCAGAATATTCCATTCCTCTCAACAAATTGTTGGAATTTTCAATTTCGGGCACCAAAGTTTCTTTTCCACAACTCCAGAAACCAAATACACCAATAGTTAGAATTTCGAGAACCAACTACATATTTGGTTAAAAGTTACAAAGGTATTGTTAGAAATTCCAATAGAAATGTGCGCGTTTCAAAGCATGAATCGAAAACAAAATGTCTGTTGCTTCTAGAATAAAAATACTTTGAACTCTCCCAACTGCACTACGAAAGAAACATTCAAAATCTAAAACCCAACCGAACTAAACAGTGTCTCTACCAAGCTTGGATTCCTGAAAGAACCACTCTGCGACATTCAATTCATTAAAAGATAGTGGGAATTTGAAAACCTGGAAGCGGCATCGGGGTTCGAGAGCGGAGGCGTCGTGAACCATCTGGAGTATGAGGGGTCTGCGAGTGCCCATCTCGACCTCGCGCACGTTGAACCGGAACCCGAGGAGCGCCTCTAGGAGCGAGCTCTTCCCGTCTGACTGGCCCCCGACCGCCACGATCTCCGGGATCGGCATCGTCTCGCTGAACGCCACAGCGGCGGCCTGCAGCCGGTTGTACGCCTCGAACCGGGACTTCAACTCCGCCTGGCTCCGCCGGCTGCTCGCCTTCGACGACGGGGTTTTAGACGGAGTCGCAGTGAATGAGGGGGGAGTGTCAGAACCGGCGACGGTGGAGGACGACATAGTTGCGACCGTTACGGTGGTGTGCTGGTGATGGAGTGGAATGGAAATTGCGAGGGAGAGACTTGAGTTTGAATTTGAATTTTGTGATGGGAATAATACGGATTTGTTTAAATGGGCTTTGGGTTAAAGACCCAAAAGAAACGGGTCCCTTCTTCCTACACTCATGGTTTCCTCATGCTATCCCCACATAGAGGCAAAATACCATTTTATTCACTCCTCTCTATTCATTTCAGAACATCAAAGGGATTGTTTTTACATCTGAATTTATTATAATTTTATTTATTGTTTTATATTATATAAATTCTTTGAAAAAAATAAAAATTTATTATTTATTTACATTGCGACCGATATACTTGTCTAATTATTAGAAAAATTAGGTTAACATTTTACTAGCCAAATATGAAGGTGGTTGGAGAAATAAAGGTAGCAAGAACCAGCAAAAGAATGGAGAAAGTTAGAGGTGTTGTAAAGGAGAAATTATCCTCCTTGTAAGTATTACAACAAGCTAGGTCATCCACCATTTAAGTGTTGGAGAAGACCTAATGTTAAGTACAGCAAGTGCAATCAACTTGGGCATGAAGCAGTTATTTGTAGGAACCAAAGTCAGCAACAAAAAGTAGATGCTCAAATTGAAAATGAGGAGGAGGATGAACTTTTCGTTGCAACTTGTTTTTCTAATAACATTTCAAGTGAATCTTGGCTAATTGATAATGACTGAACCAATCATATGACACATGATAAGAGGCTCTTCAAGAAATTGAAAACTATTGAGATTAAAAGGGTGAGAATTGGAAATGGTGAACGCCTAGAAGTGATAGGAAAAGGAACAGTTGTTATCACAAGTTATAAAGGTACAAAAGTCATTACATAGGTTCTTTTTATGCCAAATATTGATCAAAATCTTTAAGTGTTGGTCAATTGTCAGAAAAAAGGCTACAAAGTGTTGTTTGAAAATAAACAATGCCTAATCAAAGATGCAAACGGGAGAGATTTGTTTAAAATCAAAATGAAGGGAAAGAATTTTGCTCTCAATCCAATAGAGGGGGAGCATACGGCCTTTAAATTTGAAGAAAGTGTCACATAAATTTGGCACAAAAAACTTGACCATCAAAACGGCACTAATCCCGATGAAACGATGATGGATGGGTTTGTGGTTATTATAGGAAATAATGCAAGAGATGCGAAGTATGTGGCAATGAAAAACTTTTCAGATCAGGGATTGTCGGAGAATGTGTTGGAGTGTTGCAAGGGTTTCGAGAAGCCTTCTCCAATTCAATCACGAGTGTGGCCTTTCTCATCAGACCGTCGTGATTTGATTGAAATCGTTGCCACTAGATCGGGAGAAACGTTGACTTTCATATGTTTTCGAAAAGCAGAAGGGTGACGGTCCCAAGGGGCGAAACCCTCTTTTCTGCGTGCTTTCTCCTAGTAGAGAGCTAGCACAACAAATATCAGATGTCATGTATGATGCTAGTAATTCTTGTGGTGTGGAATCATTTTATTTGTATGGTGGAACCTCCAAAGATCCACAAATCTCCTCACTAAAATCTGGCATTGACATTGTCATTGGAACTCCTAGTTGTACCCAGGATCTAATTGAAATGGGTGTTTGTTGCCTCAAAGAAGTATCTTTCGTGGTACTAGATGAAGAAAATAAGATGCTTAACATGGGTTTTGAGCAAATAGTTCACTCTATACTAAGTCAGACATGTTCTGATCATCAAATGGTTATGTTCAATGATACCTGGCCTTTGGAATTTCATCACTTGGCTCAAGAGTTTATGGATCCCAATCTTATAAAAATTGTTGTAGGTTCAGAAGACTTGGCTGCCTATTACGTAAACAATGTTGAAGAGCCTGGAAACAATACTTCTCAAAGGAAATAGAAAGTATTTCACAACAACCATCTTCCCACAAGCAACGATTTTTCTCGAGTAATTTTAGAAATCATGCAACTGGTCATAATTATCAAGGAATCATATCTGGTAGTCCACCTATGGGTTCTATGCTAAAGTTTTTTCCTTCATTTCAACATTCGAGTCACCAACTCTTAGAAGAAAATTGCTTCAAACAGTAGAATTATTTGAAGTATCATAAACGGTGTTTTGAAAGCTTCAGAAAGAAACTTAAGTTTACAACATCTAAACAAGAAGTGTTGTTAAATTTGTTGTTTAAAATGTTGTTAATTATTCATTTTATGTTTTTTTGAATAATTCAACTCCTTGTTTTTAGGAGTTAGTTATTTTAGATTTATTTGCAGATTTTTAAAATCTAGTTTTGAGTCACTCAATTTTCATTATATAAGTTTTGAATTATATCAATAAATTAAGCAATTTTCTAGTTCAATTATTATTCTATACAAATACCAACAAAAGAAATTAAAAGAAAACATGATAAGGATAATAGACAAAGTTGCATATCCCACTCAATGCAAACCTTTAAATCTTTGTGATAAACTCCCTTATTTGACAATAATCTACACCATCAATAAGTTGTTGGAAATATTTTCTAGAATCAGCTTATGGTGTATTTATATAATTATATTATTCATCATGAACATCACTAATATCTTGAATGGTGGTTACTAAAACCTACAATAAAAGGTTACATCTTGAGATACTAACAATTTAATAGAATGATCCACCACCCGTGATGAACTCTAATATGATGTAAATCTTAGTACGACTTGCAATAACCTAAAAAAACCATATTTTTCTAGCAAAACCAAGTGCTTGTGAGTGGCGACAACAAACAAGAGAAACATCAACGATGGCTTATCAAGAAAATACTGAGTCAACATGTTTATTCTTTTAAAGAATTTCTCATTAATGAAGGAAGATTCTCAAACTATACTTCCACAAATTTTCTTCACTCCAATTTCCAAACAATAATAAATAAAATAAAAATTTTTGACTTAGGTTTTCCTTGTACTTACTCAAAAATACTTCTGAAACCTTAATTGACACCATATTCCATAATTCATTAGAAGACATGATGCATGGCAATGGCCAAACTACAATCGATGACTCTGATTACTAAAGGGACAATAAGAGAGGCAGAGAACGAAAAGGACTATCGTTTTAATCATGTGTAAACATACCAGTGATAGCGTAATTTCATGGAAATCAACAATCACTGAGACAAACAAAGTTCATGATCTCCAATAGGAAAGTGAGTAAGAATACAAAATATCATATACCTGAAACAGTTGGATCCATCAAAAGAACATTATTCTTTTCTAGCTCCACATTATCATCATCCCCGAATCCTTCAAAGATTCTCGCATCTTCCCCTGACCCAGTGATAAAGCCAACATTCAGTCATAAAAAACAAACAATTACTGCAATAAAAGAATAAGCTACAATAGCAAAAGAACAAAGAAACAAACTCGTAGAATATTCTCTTGTAATGATTATAAACCACTATAGAAAACACCTTCCTTGCCATGTGTTGTCCAATAACAATTTTATCAAGACTCTTGCATATTTCCTTAGAAGTAGGAAAATTCGTACTCAAATTGGATCCAATGTTCCTTGACAGGGCCCAGAGTCAAAATTAGTGGAGTCAAAATCAAATCTAATAATCGGTTAATAACTATCAACGTTGATGAAGTGCTGAGGACTGACGGTCAGATCAAGGGTTTGAGCTGACGGTGAGGGTGAGGATTTGTCGTCACATTAAAGGTGATGATTTGTCATGATGGTGAGGGTAACAAATACTCTATTTTAGTGAGGATGAGGGAAAAAGTTCAAAGAAAGAAATTTTCAAAGGTTTGAAAGTGAGGGATAGGGTTCAAAGAGAGCAATTTTTGGGACTGAGGTTCAAAGAGAGGAATTTTTGGGACCGAGGTTCAAATGTTTGGGCGTGATCCTACCCAAAAGCAAACCTCTTGAAAATTAGCGATCCAAGCCATTAATATCGTGTTAGTCGCCATCTAAAAAAATCTAAGTTTTCAAAATTTAAACCTCACAATTTTAGACTTTCACAACAACTTGATCAATCTAAAACATACCATTTAACTACTCATCATCACAAATCTCTTCTTACCAAATTCAAAATTTATCATTAACTTAATTCGTCATCTTACTAACAACTATCAAAATCTCATTGTTTTTAATAATTTCAAATAAAACATACATAGACATACAATTAATTCCTACAAGAAATCTTTTGAAGCATGATGACCACATCACCTCCAAATCAGGTCTTCTAGCCTATTGTACTATTGAAAAGTTTAAAACTTGTTTCCCTTACTTGATTAGAAGTATGAGTACTCACAAAGAGCTTCAACTTCTAAAGAAATATAGATTGCTTAACCTGCATCACAGAGTCATGATCAATGATCTAAAAATATTAATAGGACTCTAAACTAATAGAGACTACTATTGGAGTCTCATACCCCCACATGCAAGCACTTATAACCAGATAAGCAAGAAACTCAAAACTGACTCAAAGGAAAAAAGAAACATAATTAAACTTACTCTAAACAATCTTTTGATCTAGCAGCATTATTCTATTGTTCAATAATAACCTCGAATCATCATTCCGATGAAGGAGGTGGTTAGAATTCTAGAGAAAAGACAGAAGAGATAAAGTTTTCTTTTAGAAAAATGGTGATTACATTAAGATGAAATTTGAATAACTAATTTTTCTATTTATATAAATTTTCACTTTAATATTAAAATATTCAGGTCCCATTTTAATTTTACCAATTCTACTCTAAATCTATTTTTTAGATTTTTACAATATTTTCACAATATCATTCCCTACAACAATCTTCACAAATGTAACTCTCTTCACATTTATCATGATTGTTAATTTTTCAGTCATATTATAAATAAAGAAACAACTTAATATTACAATCCATCACATTTTGTCATATAATCACATTTAAGTTAATAAAACAATATGTAAAGTGGAAATATATTTTAATAATATATATCCTTTATAATTCATTAAAAAAATAAAATTAAATGGGAAGGTAACGAGATATATTACAATATTTCTCTCTTATTTTCATTTATTAAAATTTTAATTCCTAAATTTAGAAGAATAATAAAAAAAACCTCCTTTCTAACGTTTAACTATACATAATTATTTGAT